>Ga0325414_1000949_pt1 | contig 26447 bp, 18 predicted proteins | sample PopdelMetagenome_8_FD_206183 | JGI IMG/M metagenome (GOLD analysis project Ga0325414, IMG submission 206183) | Populus deltoides microbial communities from Bellville, Georgia, United States - Leaf-PdKOR-R3 | ecosystem: Host-associated > Plants > Phyllosphere > Phylloplane/Leaf | place: USA... | reverse complement strand
TGTTATAAATATTACTATTTCTATTATAGTTCAAAGCATTAATATCAAAAATATTATTATTTGTGATATGAATATTATTATTTGCGGTACAAATATTTTTATTATAATTGAAAGTAATAATATTTAATTTTATTGTAATTCAAAGTATTAATATAAAAAAAATTGTTATTTATGGTACAAATATTATTATTTTTATTATCATTGAAAGTATTAATACTAAAAATAGTATTATTTGTGATATAAATATTATTATTTGCGGTTCAAATGTTTTTTTGTTATTATAATTGAAAGCATTAATATGAAAAATAATATTATTTGTGTTCTAAACATTATGATTTTTATTATAATTCAAAATATTAATATCAACAATACTATTATTTGGGGTATAAATATTATCATTTTTATTACAATTGAACTAATAATATGTAGAACACATATTATAATATGTTTGATATTAATACTTTCAACCATAATAAAAATAACAATATTTATAAGGGAAATAATTATATTTAGAAATCCAAAACCTAATAGCCCCGGGTCTTGACAAAGGACACACAAAAATTGGGTCCTGATGCAGGACCAATTAGCCCTGGGTACAGGGCAAGCCAGCCCCCTCGCTATGGCGGGTCTGACCAAGCGCAAGGACAAGTCAGCCCAAGCACCAAGTATCCTCACGTGGGGGCGCGAGCCTAGTTGACGCCTAGGGTAGCCCACCAAAACTTGAAGTGATTATTTTCTCTTCAATCATCCCTTTAATGTCAAATACATCCCAATAAAAAGACAATCTCATCTCTCCCCGCTGCCCTCACAACTTTTTTTGGCAAGGATTAGATTGTCATTACACTGCTCCAATCTATAATACTTAAGTCTAGATAAACAGTAAGAGTACACTCGATTTTTTTAGTAAATTATAAAATATAATTTTTGTTATGTTACTATGTATTTTAGTTTTCTGTCCTTTTTCTCTTTTTCGCTCTTAATATTCTCTCTTTAATGGAACAAAAAGTTTACATACATGCAATGTCATGTTTTTTTTTTAAATCGAAATGCGTGTCTTTGATAAATGGCAGCGTAGAGGTTAAACCGAATATTTAAAAAAACTAGTAACTGTTCACATCAAGAACAAGCAGTGAATATTACTAAACTAGTTATATCACCTGTGCTTCACCGCGTGTTATGTATTTTTATTTTTTATAATTTTTTTTTATATATATAGGTTTTTTTAATATATTTTTTTTAATTTATAAAAATTAAATACAAATAAAAAAAATTTATGTATACATATAGTCAAATAAATTGAGAATTATATGCGCTAATAAATAAATAAAAAATCATTAACGACACCTAAATATAAAACTTAAAAAATCAAAAGATATATATAGATCAAGATATTTAATATCGCAAGATATGACATTTACCCGACCATATTTGCTAATTTTTGTTTATTAAAATGTTTTTTTATTTAATGAAATAATAATAGAAAAAACAAACATATTAAATTGATTGAATAAAATAATAATAAAAAATAATATGTAAAACTACACATATTATAAATATTATCTGAAAAATAAATATTTTTTATTTTCAATATTATAGTTCATCCATACAAAAGATAAAAAAAATCAATAATGAATTATAAAAACCCTTTTAAAAATTAAATGTATAACCAAAAAATCATCATCATTTAAAAAAAATAGCTCTCTAAACAAAATAAAAGAGAGAAGGGATAATATTATAAATATAGTTATGTTTTATTTTTTTAAAATAAAAAATAAAAAAAGCATTAATTGAAATAAAAAGATAGGAAAAAAAAGGACTAGATTGATGTTGTTGGGTTTGACAAGCTAGGCAAGCTTGCTTGGTCCGTTCCATTAGGGCCCATGTGCGATTGAGCCTTTTATTTTAACTATACTAAGAGTGAAAGACTTGTCGTCCACCCCAATTTCTTTTAAAAATAAATTAGACAATATATAATTTATTTTACTCAAATTTTGGTTATTGTGGTGACTGAAAAATCAGGATTTAGGTTTTTTTACCCAAAACCTGTATATTAACCTGTTTTTAACCCAAAACATCTTAAAAACCATGATAAATTTATCTCTCGCTCCTTATTTCACCAACGATGAGATTCCCAGGAAACTCATATACCTCTCTCATCTTGTTTAGCAATAACATTTTAATTCTCTTTCTGCTTACTTGTTCATAGGAGAGGGAAAAAATATCTCTCTTTCTCTCTCTCTCTAAAATATACCTTCCACCAATTAAAGATGTTAGCATATCTAACTCAAAGTTAAATATCTTCTAAATAGGGCTAGAAATTTTCTATAATTACCAAGAAAATATAAAAATAAAAATTTAACTTGCGATGTATTCAAGCATGGTTTGGGTTGGGCTGGAAATGGCTACAAACTTTTTAAGAGTTAAATTGGTTCATATGGGCTGGTCCCTGCTCCATTACCGACTAGTCTTCTTTTTATCTTAATAGCTTCCTCCTTCTCTAGCTTCACTGTTTTGAATCTTTTGATCTGCGATTTTCTTCCTACTCTTCCTTCCTTGATGGCTTCTTCAAGCTCCGGAAACTCAATAGCTGCATCAGGTAGGAACTCAATTACCTTCTTTAACCATTTCAATTCACCAATTTCTCAATTGTTGTTGCAGAGGCTGTTCAGGTTTTGGTCTCTTCTCTGGCAGATGAATCCCCCACTGTTCGACAATCCTCCATGGCTTCTCTGAAGGACATCGCTAGCTTGTAATTCATTTCCCTCTCTCTCTCTCTCCGTAACAATAATAATGTCTGTGTATTTATCAATTGAGATATTTATGTTGATGAGTCCAATTCTAGGAATCCGCTTCTGGTTCTTGATTGTTGCTATACGGTTTCTCGAGGCGGACGTCGAGTACGAATCCTGCTATTTTCTTTCTTTTTTAAATCTGAAATTAATTTAGAATTTGGACCGTCTAATTCTTTTATTTGTTTATTTAATTCTCTTATCAGCGATTTGGGAACATGGCTGGGGTGTTTCAAGTGATGGCACTGGGAGTTAGTGCATTAAATGAAGGAGATGTTGATCCTTCTTTCATGGCAAAGCTTGCAAAGATTGCCACCACAGAAATGATCTCGTCTAAGGTGCATTACTTTGTGCTTATGGTTTTCGTTTCTCATTGCTTAGTTGGTGACACTTCTTGGACTTAATAATTTTTTACTGTGTTTTTGTTTGTACATTATTTGTTTACTTTGTAAACAGTACAAAGTGAAGTCCCAGGAACATGAAAATTGATGTTACATCTTGGTGTTGAAGTGAATTACCGGTTTTGTGGCCGAGTAGACATGTTTAGAAGTTCAAATCCCCCTAAAAAGGGGATTGAATGGTTTCTTTTACTCACCAAAAACAAAAGCAAAGAGAGTGTTGTCAGTGCGTTAGTACAATTACAATCAGATAATCAGCATTGATTGATGGGTGAACTATAATAAGCATATCTATGTTCAAAGTCTCTCTCTCTCTTTTTAATTAAGATCAGTGCATGTCATCACCAAAACTGGCAAAGATGTTTCTTAATTAATTTCAATAAGCATAAATATTACTGTTAAACACTTGAGAGTTGAGACCATTCGACTTTCTTAACTAATTAATTTGTTAAGGAGTGATGGCTGGTTTGCTTCCTTCTGCTGTTCTATGATGTCCGAGAGGAATTAAAAAACATGTGAACGAATAATTATACATAATACATCCTTAGCAGCTTGTTTCCTATGGGGAAAAGATGTTCTTTTATCAATAATGTTTGGAAATGAATTTTATTGATATTGCTTTTGGATTAATGTTTGAATTAGTTTGAGAAGTAAATAGTTTATGCAATTGCTCTATCAGCTGGGCCAGCTGTCTTCAAGTATCCCTTCTCCCTCTCTCCCATTAAGAGGTGAGGATGATGCTTTGGATCCTTGAACCCATAGGCATGTTTCCTCGAGTTTGTTGGTGACTTGGTGTTTCATTTTGTTAATTATTCCTTGTATCTACAATCACAATACATTCATGTGTGACCTCTTGTAATAATTTGGATCATGTCACTTTGGCATTTTGGGATTCGTTGCTGTCAATTTTTTGACCTCGTATTTTTATTATGCATCACTTGTTCAACAAGTGGAAAATCCACATAACATGCTTTATTATTTTTCTTATTGAGATAGGAACTAAATGCTGACTGGCAAAGGGCTGCAGCAGGCCTATTGGTTTCAATTGGTTCCCATTTGCCTGACCTTGTAAGTTTCTTGCTTTTGTTGCCGAGTCTTAATTTTCTTTTCCCTTTTGTCCCCCTTTTGATGTTCTTTGATAATTGTTGCTCACTTGATTTGGCAGATGATAGAAGAAATTTTTCTTCATTTGTCAGGGCTGAGTTCAGCTTTGCCAGCTATGGTTCAAATACTCGCAGACTTTGCTTCGGCTAATGGTTACTTATCTAACATAATGCACCTTGAAGTTTGGTTTAGCTTTCTAGGTTGCTTTTGGCGATTGCAGTTTGGCTAAATAAACTGAAGTGTGTGTTGTTTTTTTCAATTCATTGAAGCTATACAGTTCATTCCACGACTGAAAGGCGTGCTTTCCAGAGTTTTACCTATTCTTGGAAATGTGCGAGATGTCCATCGGCCAATATTTGCAAATGGTATGGCCATTTTAAGTGATTTCTTAGGGTCCTTTAGAATTAAGTTGAAACTATCTAATGCCAGGATCAAAGAGTTTATGAGAATCACCTCATATCCTGGCATAAGGTTTGTTGTTAGGTATTTGAATTGGATTGCTGTTTGTTTATTCCTTCATTTCTCTTTACAAATTTAGGTTCCACTTCTAATATTTCCTGGATTAGTGGGATAGGATTGGACTGCAAACCATATTTGACTAAGAGTGTTTTTGCTTCTGATTTTGGATGCTTTTCAAAAGTGTTTTTGACTTGAAAAAACATCAAATTGATGTTTTTTTAGTGCTTTCTAATGGTTTTGATGTGCTGATGTCAAAAAATTTAAAACAATTCTGAAAAAAATTCATTTTGTTGTATTTTTAAGTGAAAAGTTATTTTGAAAGTTATACTGCACCACATTCTCAAATACACAGTAATGCTAATATAAAGCATTGGACAATTTACATTTATTAGGTCAAATTGATATGATAGCACAATTTCATCATTTTTGTTGGGTTTAGTGAAGTTAGTTTGGTTGTTTATGAAATGTGAACAGAGAATGGAAATTTTGCTGCGGCGGCCTTTTTATTTAGTTCTGTTTGTTCAATCTTCAAAAAAATAAAGGAAATATCCTTTATGTTTTTTTAATTAATTTCATAATTCTTTGTCTCATCATTGCACCCACTTTCATCGTCAAATATGATGAGCAATGAGGCTTAAAATAAAAGATGAAATGCTGATGTGAATGGGTATGTTGGATTTACTAGCTAGAGTGACTGATTGAGTCTGATGAAGTATCCTTTGCTAAGCTTGACCTTACATCTTATGCTTTTCTTTAGGTTGTGCTCTGTTTTTATTGTTTTGTATTCTCTCCTGATCTGATTGTAAATACCCTGCTGCTTATGTTGTATTCTGTTCTTTTGTAGCATTTAGATGTTGGTGTCAGGCTGCTTGGCAATATAACATGGATTTCCCCTCACTTTCTCCTCTTGATGCTGATGTCATGTAAGATCATGATCCCATTTATTGTTTTTTTTTCCCCAACACATTCTCACAACATTATGTCTAAGAAAATTGTCATTTAGTGCAGGTCGTTTTTAAATTCTGCCTTTGAGCTTTTATTGAGAGTATGGGCAACTTCAAAGGATCTTAAGGTTTGTAAAATATTCCTTTCATATTATAACATTTTTCATTTGGGTTACGGCCTGCAGGGGCACCTTTTATTGTAGTAAATGCACCTTTAGCATGGTATCGACAATTATTTCACCTTGTATCCAGTCAGTTATCTTCCATTGAACAAAACATGTCTTATCATGCTTAAGCTGAGGCTAGTAATACTTATCCTCCAAAGCTGACACTGTTTTATCTTTTCCTTCATGACCCTTTAAGTACCATGCAAGTCTTGAATCAATTTCTTGCGTAGGGATGTGTAGGGGATACACAATCAATTACCTTTCATTAAGTAACCATCATGTATATGAAAATCTCAATCAGCTTGACCATTAGAACCTTCTCCTATATCTTCTGAAAATCAACATCTTCAGTGTATAACTCCTTCAAACACTAAAACCCAAAATCTTGCTATGAAAAGTGATTAGTAGGGCAACTCGCATACTCATTACATCAACCACCTTGTTCTGAACTTTGGCTTTGTGCTTTAGACTGAAATTGAACTTCTGAAGGAGTGTAATCCACCTGGCCATCTTATCTGTATTGATTTTCTTCTAACTATTCAAAGACTTCGAACCTTCATGATCTAAATATAAGACAAAATCTCTATTAATCAAATAATGCTCTCAAATTCTCAAAGCCCTCACCACAACATAGAGTTCTTTATCATAGGTAGTCTCCTTCAAGTAAGCTTCATTCAACTTCTCACTGAAAAAAGGCTATAGGACGTTTCTCTTGGGAAACAACTCCAATATTCACTCCACAAGCATGACACTCAACCTCAAATAACTTGTCAAAGTTGGGTAAAACAAGCATTGGAGCATTACATAACTTCTCTTTTATCAAGGCAAAACTCTGTTCTTCTTTCTCACCCCACTTAAACTTTCCTTTCTTCAAACATTCGGTGATTGGTACCACAATACTACTAAAATTCTGAATAAATCTCCTATAAAAAGTAGTTAAGCCATGAAATCTCCACACATCGCTAATTATATAAGGCATGGGCCAATCATAAATTTCCCTCACTTTCTCCTCGTCAATTCCAACTCCATCAACTCTACTACAAAACCCAAGATAAAAAGTTTGCTGGTCATTAAGCTACACTTAAGTTTCATATATAACTTGTTTTTCAACAATACCTTCAGAGCACTCCTTAAGTGCTCAATATGATTTGTTTCACTACGACTGAACATAAGAATATTATCAAAATAAACCACAACAAATTTATTTATGAAAGGTCGCAAAACCTGATTCATCATTTTCATGAATGTGCTCGGTGCATTCGTCAACTCAAATGACATGACTAACCACTCACACAAGACATAACCCATTCTTTGTCTTGAAAGTCCTTTTCCACTTATCCTTTAGTCGAATTTGAATTTGATGGTACCCACTCCTCAATTCAATCTTGGAAAAGACTGTCGCACCGCACAATGGATCTAGCATGTCATCTACTCGTGGAATTGGAAACTTGTATCCTACAATGATTTTATTGATGACGCGATTATCAACACACACACACCTACCATCCTTTGTGTTAATAAAGCAAGGACATCGCATGAACTTAAGCTCCCTTGAATCATCTCTTTCTTCAACAATTCTTCTATTTTTTCTCTTAAGATCTCCCTTTTTTTTTGTCTCATTCTGTAACGTGGTAAATTCAAAAGACTAGCCCCTAGTATCAAGTCAATTTTGTGTTGAATATCATGCATAGGAGGTGACTCATCCGGTAGCTTATCTGGAATAACTTCTTGAAACCCCTGCAAAAGAGGCTTAACAATTTCAGGGACCTCAACTGCCTTGTCAGCTTCTTCAAAAAGCAAGGACTTCACAATTAAAGAATGTCTCCTTTAAATCTGTTTTAATTTCTGACAAAGATTGAGTAATAGTAAGGAATGCCTTTCCTCTAGCTTTTCAGGCTTTTGATTGAGAATTCTCCTTCAGAGGCATCAAAGTAAAATCAATCCCATCCTTAACAAACTTATAGATGTTTTCCTGTCCTCTATGCCATGCATTTACATCTTACTGTCATGACCCACCAAATAAGCATTCATGTCAACTACATCACAATAAACTTCATCCTTATACTTGTTTATGGAAAAAAGAAACTTTACATATTTCAGTTGCTATTATCTTTGGTATCTTTTTAATTCAACTTATAGTGTAAGGTTCAAGATGTTTCTTAATATTCAAACCAAATTTAACATAGCTACTGCTATCAATAATAAGGTCAAAAAGTTATTGGTTTACCGTGCACTTGGTACGGAAAAGCTTATGTTGTTGTGTCTCATCACCATCTTTTGATGCGAGCAGCAAATGTCTCATCATATAGGCCTGACCATCATCATCCTCATTCTCACCCTCACCATTGGGTTCACAACACTCCTCACGATACAATTCTGTACCTTTTCTACACTCTTAATTCTCACATTCAACCATGTTCATAGGCCTTCTTTGAGGCCATACATTGGATCTATACCCTTCCTGATTGCATCTATAACACTTTATTGGAGGCGGCTTGGCATGAGGATTATCTCCTTTCTGGTTATCCATGTTAGGAATTGCTTAAGGCTTATTTTTATTATAGCTAGAGCCAACAATAGCTTACTTGGATTGACTGTTTGGCTGTGGTAGCTTACCCTTTTTGACAGGTGTAAGTCGAGGCTCTATGGTAGAAACCTTTCTTTGACAATCAAATCTCGTATTGGTTTTATCTTGCATAAACATCTCTGCCTTCAAAGCTATATTTTATGCCTTGATAACTTTTAATAGCATCCAAAGCCCAATTCTATCTCTAATGGCTGGTTTCGGTCACTCAACATATCTAGCAACTTGTTGCCCATCAGTTTCATGCAGATTATTTGGCTTAGCTAAGTGCTAAAATTCTGCTGTATATTAATGCATGGTTTGAGAATCTTAGGAACACCTCTAATACTTATGGAACAAAAGCTGATCATAATTAGGGGGTAAAAATCTACCTCTCAACAATTGCGTCATCCGCTCCCATGTCTCAATAGGTCTTCAACCTTCTCGTCTCATAGTCTTTAATAGCCTATCCCGCTAGACTAATACCACATGCTTCAATTTAAACCCTACAATTTTTACCATCCTCGAATCTAAAATTCCTGTATACTCATAAATCAATCACATTTAGCTAACCAATCAAAGAACTCCTCAACTCCTAAATCACTACTAAAAGAAAAATCTCAACCTTCATACGGTAATTTCGGTCATACCTATTATTTCCAGTAACCTTACCTCGGTCTTCATCATCAGATGAATACCTGTAGTCATATTGACCACGAGGATTTGCACGAACTAGTTCACGGATAGGCTGGCTGCGAATGTCATCCCCGACACGTGCATCTCTTCTTCCCCAGTTCATGTTTGGGCGCAACTCCAATGCCTTAAGCCTAGTTGTCAGGTCATTAACTCTGATATTGATGTCACCAAACCTAGTTTGCATTCGCTCCTCTAAAGTTGCTATCGCTACTAAATGACAATATAGCCGATCCCAAATAGCCTGCATCCTTGATCATCTTCTCGGAGATGGTTATCACTTACTACTCCAAGATTTTATTCACGGCATGCCATCGATTTGGATGTTGACCTGCTCTGATACCACCCAACGCAATGTATAGCGAAGATAAAACTAGGGTTCTCAAGCCCTAATGTTACAGACCAAATTGTAGAGAAATCTAGAGAAAATTCTAAGGTATTTTTATTAATTTTGAGTTATAGCCTTGATCGTCATAAAATAAATTAGACATCCTTATTTATATTAGTATTAAAATCTTTTATAGGAAAAGGTTCCTAATAAAAACTTATCTAATTAATAAAATCCATCTAACATTAGGATTTTTAAACAATATAATACTAATTAAATTAAAAGTCCTAAGCTAAGCAGAAAATAAATAATTAAAATTCAAAATTAACTAGAAAAATAATTAAAACAAGAAAATAGTAAGTTCATTCTTCAATCTGGTCCATAAACTCTAGTAATAATTGTTTTACGTCAGTATTGGTAATTATTTCACCTTGTATTCAGTCAGTTATCTTCCATTGAACAAAACATAACATGTCTTCTCAAAACTTGAGCAATGCTAGATTTCTTATATGTTATTGTACTGATAATGAGCGTGCTCCTCAATTTGAGATTTAAGTGCAATACTTAACTCTACTTGAGGTGAATTAGTGTATTTTGCACCATTATATTTGAAATTTTATATGACCTTTTATATTTCAAGCAATGCAGCACTGGTGTTGCGCACAAACATAAGTGGATACCGGAACACAAAAACCTGTTCACATTACTGATTATTGGTTTTTGACGTTTTCCAATTTTAACAGTTATGTATTTGCATCCTGTGTCTGTTCATTTGGAGACTCTTGCGTTAAATTATATTTTTTATTTGTTTTATTGCATGTGTATATAATGGACAAAAGCCGCATACAAGTGCCTATACAAAACAAATGTTTGCATTACCGATAATTGGTTTTTGATTTTTTTTCCAAATATTATAAGTTTTTGTAATCTCATCCTTTGTGTGTGTACTTTGAGGTTTATAGTTGTTTTTAACTGTTCAGTTGTCGTTTCTATTTGATGGTTGAGTTATTTCCCATTTGTGATAGGTTCGCACATCCTCTGTGGAAGCATTGGGTCAGATGTTTGGTCTTGTCACCCGGACACAACTAAAGACAGCTTTACCCAGGCTTGTCCCTACTATACTGGAATTGTAAGATCAATTTAATCTAATTCTTTTAGTCAATTTGTATGTCATTCTGCCAGAATTCGTTCAACATTTTCTTTCATAAAAAGCATTTTTGAATAGCCAATTGTTTTAGGAACCAGTTAGTATGTTTTTGTGTACAGATATAAGCACTGACAATGATCATGCAATGCCTTCTTTCCGAATCAGGTATAAAAAAGATCAAGATATCGCCCTACTTGCAACTTGTAGTCTTTACAATCTCCTAAATGCCTCGTTACTGTCAGAAACTGGTCCGCCTTTGCTTGATTTTGAGGTAAATTAGACATTTTTATGTCTCTTATACTCAGCAATCAAAACCACTGCTTCCTCAACTCCAAAAACTTTGTTACTATGGAATTACAAAACAAACAGGAATCTCTGCTTGTAACTCATCTGACGTTCGAATTTCCTAGTTTTAATGTATTTCATTAATGTAGATTTTCTGAAGGTGCACAAATATATTACTTCTAATAAAACAGATCGGGCTATATATTTGGGGATGCATGAAAGTGGAAAGTATTTACAAAAATATGGGCGCAAAGTCAGTGTTATCAGTCTTTGCATAAAATATTATGTCATTGGCACAACAGTTATTACCTTTTGTTAAACAATAATTTGAATATAGAAAAAAGGGTAATGCTGCAATTCATTTCCTTTCCTTCCCAATGTTGTGATATTGAGTGCCATTTTTCATGTTACACATTGCAGGATCTCACAGTTATTCTATCAACACTCCTTCCGGTTGTTTGCTTTAATAATGATATCAAAGAGAATTCAGATTTTTCAGTGGGATTGAAGGTGTAAATTCTGCCAACACTTTCTGCACGATGTTGATGATTTGAATATGTGAAATTCCATTCGTTATTTTTCCTGCTTGCCATTAGTTTCCATTATCCTCTGACATTTTTTAAATATTGTATTTTTGTTTCATGTTCTTCCTTTTGCAGACCTATAATGAAGTTCAACGTTGTTTTTTAACAGTTGGCTTGGTATACCCTGATGATCTGTTTACATTCCTCTTAAATGTGAGTGAAGTTATATGCTAGATTGTTTAGTAGGAGTGAGCTCATGAAGTGCTGGTACTTGTAGTTAGTTATTCTTATGTTTTATCTGTTGGGTTAATGGAACTAGTAGGGGTTTTATTTCAGTATTAGTATTGAGCTACATCTTATACCTTGATGCGTCGCTTCTTATAATTTTAATATTTCTGCTGCCAGAAATGCCGGTTGAAGGAAGAGTCTTTGACTTTTGGTGCGCTATGTGTTTTAAAGCATCTCTTACCAAGGTTTTTCCTGCTTCTGTAATTTGAAATTGCTTCTCTTCATGTTCTATTTGACCTAAGCTGTGTATGTTTTCATTTGGAGGTCGTCTGAAGCTTGGCATAGTAAAAGGCCTTTGCTTGTTGAAGCTGTAAAGTCGTTGCTAGATGAGCAAAATTTTGGTGTTCGGAAGGCGTTGTCTGAGGTACATTGTCTTGGACTAATAGCTCTTATGGTTCCTAAACTTTTCATAAAGCAGCACAACCTTTTCCTAATTCGCAATTATGCTGCTTTGGTGGCAGTTGATTGTAGTAATGGCCTCACACTGCTATTTGGTTGGTCCATCTGCGGAGTTGTTCATTGAATACCTTGTATGTCATTGTGCTCTATCAGATCACAATAGAAATGATCCTGAGAACTCCAAGGTAGATTCTGGCTCAATTGTGCTTCAATTTTTGCAGGTCCATACTTGACTTAATTATATAAATAAAAGTTATCGATTAGACTTAATCCAAACAAAAGGATTTCCTTAATTAAAAAGATTCCATGCTAAGAATTAGACGGGCTTAATGATACCGACTTACTCGAACAATGAGCAAATCATGTATTTGTTGTTTTTTGAATAGCTGAATTGAATACATTTCATAACGATCTAGACATCATTTAGGTTCAAAAACAAAAGATATCATTAAAGAGCAATCCTAACCTTGGAGTACTATAATTATTGCTTAAATCTAATCATTCTGTATGCATTATCATGGCTTCATATCGGGTTATTGTTTCCTCAGGTGAGGATAGGAGCCTTTTGTCCTACCAAGTTAAGAGCTGTGTGTGAGAAGGGTCTTCTTCTACTAACTATAACAATTCCTGAAATGGAGGTACACAAAGAAATTCTTCTCTCTTCTTTTTTTTTTAACTATTTAATTCATATTTTAGACCATCCCGTTGGACCACACTCATGGGATTGTTGGTTTCTTGAGTTCACAATTCCATGAAATTCACCTTTTATTCATGTCTTAATTTCCTGCAGCATATTCTATGGCCTTTTCTTTTGAAGATGATTATTCCACGATCTTACACCGCTGCTACTGCGACTGTATGTTCTCTCACTATGCAAATCTATCTTAGTTTATTGTGCATGGAGATTATTTAAAGGATGAATTTAAGTAATCCCAACAAGGTATCGTGAAAAATAGGGACTACCCAAAAATTTGGAGATTTGATAGAAATCACTCCACATTTGTAATGTGGGGCACTTTCTTTAATATTCTTAATGTTTATTGTATTATTTCATTAATGGTTAAGGTTTTTAGGTTCTGAGGGGTTTAAGAAGAGTCCAGGACGCATTTTGGTAAATCAAGCATAACTTATAATTGATTGTTGGATCGAGATGAAATTTTTGACAGAAAATTCTGAAGGCTTTGTTTTCTATTGAGTTAAAATTTAATGATGATCGGAGATCGGGATGACCTTCAAATAAGGCTTGGAAGTTACTGTGTTGGATTGTTCTTATTTATCTCATTGTATTTGATTTCTTTTTTCTATTTAGACTAGAACTTTAATTTAATTAGTATTTTACTTGTTAGAAATCCTTATGTTAGATAGATTCTGTTAGTCAAGAAAGTTTTAATTAAAAATCTCTTCTTATAAATGATTTTAGATCTAGAACTAATATAAATAAGGATGTCTAGTTTATTTTGAGAATATGCAACCTATTCAAACTTTTAATAAAATACTTGAGAGTTTCTCTAAATTTCTCTACAATTTAGGTTTGTAACCTTAGGGATTGAGAACCTTAACTTCTATCCACGCTATACACCATGTAAATTGGTATGAGAATAGGTTGGCCTTTTTAATGGACAAAGACGATAGCAACCCACTCCGTGATGCAGGAGTGGAGGCCTTTTAGGGTGCTGTGCAACCTAAAGAGAAGAAACTAGATGGTTGGAAACAAAGGTTTGATTGTTTGGAGTAAACTATAACAGGTGTAGCTCGGCTAATGGGAGATAGAGAAACTTGCTTGGAGATTAACCTTGAGGTAGGCTGAAACCTAGACCTATTTTTGAATTTGATGAGATTCCTTTCTAAGACGTGAAATTTTTCAAAGAAGATTTATTAACTGGTTGATAAAGTTGGAAACTTACTCTTATTTCAACAAGGTTCCTTGTAATAAAAAAGTATGGCTTGTCGTACACAAACTTTCTTGTGGTTCTAGAGAATGGTGGTTTGAAGTTTTAAAATATAGTACTCGTACAAGTAAGCCTAGACTCCATCATGGAAAGATTTGAGCGAATAATTAATTTTAGAGTTTATATAAGATGATTATGAAGAGATTTTATATTGATTAGATAAGAAAATAGATTGTTGTTATTTGTCTTTTGTTCAACCTTCTCGAATAGGAATGAAGAAAAATATAAAGGAGGTGTTGTCTTTTCAAAGTAGATAGTTTTAACATCACAACAATGAAAACAACAACAACAAGACTGTTGCAAATCAAGAAATCAAGAAAGAAAATTACTTATTGATGTTTCATCTACTTATGGTGAAGAAGAAACCAAGAAAGCTTCTAAATTAATATCTTATAGTGATTATGAAAATCTTGCAAACAAGGACATGAAGGACATTGTAATTTATGACAATTTTCCTAAAGATATTATGAAAGATTATCTTGAAGTTTCATTGTTGAAGTATTGGAAATCATAAATGACGAGGAGGTAAAGTTTGAAGTAAACGAATGTATGAAGGAACTACAAGTAGACTTCATAAGAACAGAAAGTATAACATTAAATATGGATTTTTCTTTAGCATATACAAATCATAAGTTAAATTTTGAAGTTCACAGGCAAAAACATGGTACTTTGTGATCATGTTGGCTACAATGCTATATTCGAAGTGTATGTTTATTTGGAGTGGAAGTTCAATTCTTGACAGATAACTCGAGTGTGAGTTTTTCGGAAGTAGAGGGGACTGACGTGGGGTACTTTCTTCAATATTCTTGGCATAATAATGTTTATTGTATTATTTCATTAATGATTAATATTTTTAAGTTTTGAGGAGTTTAAGAAGCAGTTTGGTAAATCAAATATAACTTTTAATCTGACCATTAGGTTACGCTGAAATTTTGACAAAAGATTTCTGAAGGCCATGTTTTCTATTGGATTAAAATTTCATGATGATCAAAGATCAAGAAGGCTTTCAAATAAGACTTAGAAGTTATTGTGCGAGATTGTCTTTATTTGCCTTATTGTATTTGGATTTTTTTTCTATTTAGATTCGGATTTTTAATTTAATTAGTATTTTACTAACTAAGAATCCTAATGAATTCTATTAGTTAGGTAAGTTTTAATAAAGAATTCTTTTCTGTAAAGGATTTTAGGTTTAGAACTAATATAAATAAGGATATCTAGTTTATTTTGAAAACATCCAAACTATTCAAATTTTAATAAAACATAGATTTTTCTATAAATTTCTTTACTGCTTAGGTTTATAACCGTAGAGCTTGATAACCCTACTTTTTATCCACAATATATGCCGCTTCAATTTGAGGAAGTAATACAAAAACCCCTTTATGCTTAAAATGCCCCCATTTATACTAAAATTGGCCTTATAGGGCCTAGAGTAACCTTTTGTTTATAAAACAATTAAAAAAAATAAAATCCACTAGGGTAAATGCTTTAATGAACTTTTCTAAAATAAATAATTCATTAACATTCTAATGAATCTACATTCGTTGTAGTTGAAGAAAAATCCATCAGCTCCTCATATATATACACATGCGTTATTTTTTAAGAAAAAAAATAGCTAGAATGTAGACAAAAACTAAATTTGAAAATAAGGGAATTTTTGGTATAAATGGAGACATTTTGGTTATAAAGGGAGTTTGTATTGTATTCTCTTAAACATGGAAGGGATTTTTGTCAAATTTCCAAACTTATGTGTACTGCGCATAGTTTTAAAACCCGACCCGGTCATCGACCCGGTCACTGGGTCAGATGGGTTGGCCCGGGTCAACCTAGAAAAAAAAAAGGCCTATATAAAACGCCTAACTAATTACAAATTTACAATGCAACACTTATATAAACCAAATTTAAATTTTAAACCAACAACATAAATTTAATTCAATATCCAAAACACAAACCAAATATAAATTCTAAAATATATTAAACAAAACATCCAACAACATAAATTCTAAATCAACAACACATTCATGGTTTGTGTCGAACCTAGAAAGTTTGGGATTCATCTTCAACACATTCATGGTTTGACACCATAAGCATTGTCCCAGATTCATTCAAGGGTAGCAGAAAGGCAAACACTGTAAAATTAAATCGGCAGCCATAACTAAGTGCCATAGGAGAGCAGTTGCAAGTTGCAATTAGAGAAAAAAGATCTTCACAATCAATTATATGGTTTGGGAATTGAAATCATTCATTTCAATTATAGTCAAAGCATTATTTATATATACATTAAACAATGATATATGGAATATTACTGCTACTGCTACTACTGTTGGTTAACTCTAGTCTGGCAAACTAGCACTGGTCCAACTCGATTACAACAATAATGACAGTAATGTCATCAATTTGCCTCCAATATGCTCGATTCCTTTAGACTCAGCAGCAACTGCAAAGGGAGAGTCATAATCCTCGCTGGTTGAATTCATGGACGCAACAGTTGTGATGGTCCAGGCAAGATCCTGAGGACAAGATCCTCCTCCATGTTCTTGAAGAATCTCCTCGATCTCAGAGCCGAAAAGATTATCGAACAATCCATCGGTACCAGCAACCACAATATCCCCCTGCTCCACATCAAATTCACCAAGGAAAACCGAAGCCCGACGCTTACCCTTTTGAACCCAATTCCCCAACGAAAAAGGGTAGTTGAAAAAGCTGTGATGTGTCGGTGACCTGTAAACAAGCCTTTTCCCTCTGAAAACCATGAAACCGCTATCACCCACGTTGGCATAGCACAATCGGTCTCTTTTAAGGGTAACAACACAGGCAGTGGATGATCCTAAAGCAACAGTCTTGGAATGCGCTTTTAACAATATTTTCTTGAGATTAACATCCCCTTTAGGCTTCAAGGATCGAAGAGCTGTGAGATAATTGGACATAAGTTCTCTTGCGAAAATCCCAGAATCAATTCCTTTCATAGCCCGTCCACCAACACCATCAGCCACCCCAAAGGTTTGCCTTTCTTGGCAAATAAAATGAGCGTCTTCTCCCAAACTTTCTGGGTTCGACTCCAACTTTTTAAGAAATGGGTTTGACAAATTCTTGAAATTAATTAGGTCTTCTTCTCACTTCTCTGCTCTGCAATGCTCGTGATTCGTCTCTCTGCTCTTGTCGTTTCGGGCATAAGAATATAAAAAAAATATAAACCCGGGTTTGGCCGGGCCGGCCGGGTCCCGGGTCGACCCTCTGGGTCGACCGGGTCTGGCCGGGCCAATTCCCAGCCTGTTTTTTGCTTAGACCCGGCCCGGCCACAGGCCCGGGTCGGCCGGGTCCCGGGTTGACCCGCCGGGCCGGGTCTTAAAACACTGGTACTGCGTGTAGTTTCACAAGCAAGATTATTGTAATTTACCTGTATTTAAATGCAAGGACTTGATTGTTTCTTCTAATGCTTGCCTTTGTTTACATGTCCTTTGTGCTTGAGGGCAGTCATGCCTTATTTGAGGATGGTCCTGGGTTCGTAATTGAATTTGTGCTTTGATTTTGTAATTGAAGTGGCAAGTAAACTTTTTTACTTTGTTTTGCATATATACTACTCTTAAAGGTTTGCAGATGCATCTCAGAATTATGCAGAAACAGATCTTCTAATAGTAATAGTATGGTTAGTGAGTGCAAAGCTCGTGCTGATGTCCCGAGTCCTGAGGTGGATCTCTTTTAGTTTATATTACATGTTTATTCTTGAAGTTTCTTGCCTGCATTATGAAAAGAAATGCCTACCATCTATTTGTTATTCATCTATCCAGGAGCTTTTTGCTCGCTTGTTGGTGCTTTTACATGATCCACTATCAATGGAGCAGCTGGCAACTCAGATTTTGACAGTAAGCATCCCTTATCTTTGATTAGGCAGACCATTTACTACAATAGTTAGTGAAGATGCGAAGGAAAACTTTGCTCTTACTCTCTGTATTCGGCTCGCAATTTCAGGACAAACAGACAAAATTTCTTTGAGATTTGATAGGTTTGGGAATGGTTGGTTACTCTGCACATGTTTCTAGCTTTTAATAAAGAGTTCAAATGTTCTTTGTTATTCAATGTCGACTTTTTTTTTTCCATTTGCTATCGAGTTTTGTGTTCTAAGCAGTTTAAGCAAGCATGAAAGATAGGGTTGACAGTTTGTGGAATGAAGAGTAAATTTGGAAGTAAAGACAAGGGGATTGTAAATGATTGTTTTTTTGTTGTGTCAAAATACAAAAGAAGGAATTCATTTGTATATATATAGGATCATTGAACTACTGGTATTGTAATGTTTAGGCTAGAAGGGTTTTGCCATTCTTTAAATTGTTGCTTATTTTGGCATTCTTTTGTGAAGGAATATCTGCTTTAGTTCTCCTTTGTACCTGCAGGTCCTTTGTTATTTGGCACCTCTCTTCCCGAAGAATATCAACTTGTTTTGGCAAGACGAGGTATACAATTGTGTTGTCATAATTGAGTTAGAAATTGAAGCTTTAAGTTAGCAAATGAGTTAATATAAAAATAAATAAATAAAAAGATTTGGCTGGCAATATGTAGGATGCAAAAAAGCTGTAACTATATTACATAGAAGAATGGATATTTGAAAACTTGGGTAAAGCTGGGTTATTATCATATCATAGAACATGAATGAATTTCTGAAACAGGTAAAGCTGGGTTAATTGTTTATCATATTTTCTGCTATGGGCAACACCCTAAGTAACACTCTATCTAATTCTTTACTTTTTGATATTTATCATTGATATAACATAATTGAATTGGCCTAATGCCACCATTAAGCAATTCATGTTCCATTTACTCAACCATGATGCTATGATGCATGGCTTATGCTGAAATAATATGGTTCTTCTAGGGAATCTAATGGATTCCTGTCTTTGGTAAGCTCTAGATTCCTAAAATGAAGGCTTATGTCAGTGACACGGATGACCTAAAGTTGGATCCTTCATACCAGGAGACTTGGGATGACATGATAATCAATGTGAGATTCTTTTATTTATAACTGACTTGTTTCCTCTTGTTGCATTATCAGTATTATTTATTATGTCATAGGAGGGAGGTGCCAGATGCAGTTTTTTTTTTGGTGGTGAAATCAAAGGCTTTTCATAGTAGTGGTTGCCACTAAAACCTCTCTCTTTGTTTTGGGTGACAGTTTCTTGCAGAATCATTGGATGTGATCCAAGACACTAATTGGGTGATCTCTCTCGGAAATGCTTTCACATACCAATACGAGCTCTATACGTCGGATGATGAACATTCTGCTCTTCTCCACAGGTATCGATGTTTTGAATCTGATATCTGGATTCTATAAAGTTGCACTGCAACAATCTTTGCTTCTTATTGCTCTTGTGGGTAATAAAGGAAATTGCAATTGAAGTTGTGAATGTTTGTTCAACTGGGATGCATGGAGTTTTTTCTTGATAGAGGCAGCACTTGTTTATACCAATCCCAATGAAATTCAGCTTTAAATAGTTTTAGCATTCTATGTGATAATTATCATATCTTCCCTTTGATTCTTCATGAATGGCACTGCCTCATTTTTTGCCACTTGTACTTGACTTCATTTGGCCTTATTTACCATGAACACTTTTTACTTTTGCACTGCAATTTAGTGGGGACAATAAATGCTTGCTGCTATCAAAAAAACCTCTTCCAAATACTTATGCTCCATCATAATGGTAAACTGTATATAGTATGTCTGACCAATGGACTATAGTGTCTTAGTCAACTAGTGTAGCCAGTGTCTTTCTGTAGCGTGGCATTTCTACTTTGGAAAAAGCATCCCGAATCACCAAATACATCAATACATTTCACTTGTAAGGATTATTCATGACATCCTTTCATATGAAACTTCCCATGGAACTTATATCCTCAGCACTTCTCATAAGAAACTCTATGATACAAGGAAACATGAGTCACTGTGAATACTGAAACTCATTTGGATACTTCTTACCTATATCACGTGCTTGTTAATGTGTGCAACCTGCAAATAGAAGCCATTGATTTTACAAACGCATTTAGTGGTTGGTTAATTTTGATGGATACAATTCAGATACACCTCTTAACATTTGCTGAATGCAAATAATGTATTGTATGTGAGGTCTGTTTGTAGCTGTAATTTCTTTCTTTCTATTCCAGGTGCCTTGGAATGCTTCTACAGAAAGTTGATGACAGGGCTTATGTTCGAAATAAAATTGATGGGATGTATAAACAAGCTAGCATTGCTAATCCAGCCAACAGGCTTGGTTTGGCAAAAGCCATGGGATTGGTATGTTGGATATTAACACTAATCAGTTTTTTCTTTTCTCGTAGAGGATAAATAATAAAAAATTCTCTGATACTGTGTTGCTTGTGATTGATTCCAGGTTGCAGCTTCTCACTTGGATACCGTGTTGGAAAAACTGAAAGTCATTCTGGATAATGTCGGGCTGAGTATTTTTCAAAGGTCTGTTTTTGTTTAGAAGATATAAAAGGGCATGCATACTAATGTAAACGAACAAAGCTACATAGACAGACATGCACTGAGAGATCACACCCCAACCCCTCTCCGCCCCACAACAACAATCACCAATCACAAAATGTGGTTATTTCAGTGATCTTATCCTTCTCCATTCAGAAATAAACCATGATATTCTCTATTGCTGCTTTCTCTTGCACGTTCCCATGCTTCCACACAATACACTTCTTTTTCTTTATTACATTTTGTCTATCTTATGGTTAACAACTGTTCATCCCAAGGTGTTTTAGATTTTAATAATTTCATAACCACAGTAAAACCTGTGAAAGTATGCCATTGTCAGGTGAAATGGTTGAAGCCCATAAGTGTCAGAATTCTAGATTAAATTTCTGAGATCAATGAAGGGCTGTGTCCAGACTTTCTGTGATAATTGGGAATGGTCGTTTAGCAGATGTTTGTATAGCTAATACAATGAAAAATCGATGAATTGATGAACAATGTTTTCTTTTTCACCCTCACCATGAAAACCTTGCTCTTAGAAAATTGGTGAGGACAAATTTGTATGCATCACGCATTGTTAGAATCAGTTTATTTAAGTGGTTAAGATTTTGTTTAATTTGTATGCATCACGCATTGTTTTAATCAAAGAATCTGTATGGTGCTATTAATCTTTTTGTATTTTGTTGATGATTTACAGCATTAATGTTGGTTCATATTGTACCCAATATTGAATGCAATTGCATGGGTTCTGCTATAGGTGGTCAACTGTTATAAAAATTTGGTGTAGTTGAGTGGTTAAGTTTTGTTTGATTTGGTTGTGATCCATGTTAGTTATGGTGTTACAGTTTATATGTCCAACTTTTGCAGGTTGTTGTCTCTTTTCTCTGATAGTTATAGAACAGAAGAGTCAGATGATATACATGCTGCCTTGGCTTTGATGTATGGTTATGCTGCACGATATGCTCCATCAACAGTCATTGAAGCCAGAATAGATGCCCTTCTTGTATGGTTCTTTTCATATATCTGTATGACTTTTTGATCTTTTCTCACACTGCTATCCTGAAAACTTCCAATACAAGGAAATAATGAAAAAAAGAAGTGTCAGTGTAGAGCTATCAATCGTTGTGTAGTTTGTTGGCGATTTACATCATTAATGCCAGTTCATAATTTACCCAGTAGTTAAATGTGATTGTGTGTAGTCTTCTGTAGGTGTTGTCTAGCACTTTTAAACTTGAAGTTGTAGTTTGTTTTCCAATTACATTGTTTAATTACAAGATCTACACTCGAGACATAACTCTTATATCCTTCATCCCCTAAGCTAAAGCCTAAGGGAATGAATATGAAGTTGGTATGGAGTTGTATAATCACATAGCTTCTTTATTCAACCTATGAAATGTGTCAGGTATTTCTTCTTCTGCATCACCATTTTTTTAATTATTTGATAACAAGATCTCAACTTAAGGCTTACCCAGACTCCACCTCACTCCTTCACATTTGAGCTAAGTCTGTAAGGCATGAATTTGAAGCTGCCATTATTTTGATAATTGTATACTGTCCAAATTGAGATTAAGCAGGGTTGACTCCTAGATCAGCCTGTGCTATTTTGCCACAAACTTGTCTCTTTGTTTATGGCACAATCTGTGCTTGAGAAGTCACTGATACTTTTCATCATGGGATTTGGAAACGTTTGTTCTTGAGATTTGGAACTACCTATTTATCCTGAATAAATATTCTTAACTGATTTTTGAAATTGTTTAGTGGAAAAGGTTCTGGCAAACCTTAATAAACTTATAAATATGCTTCATGCTGTGTAATGTCATTGCTTTTACTATAGTTTTTATTGTGCAAGTGCTGCTGGTTGATGCTGGCTCTTGATGGATTATTTATTTCCCCTCAATGTTCTGCTGTTTTCACTGTTTTACCAGTTATGTTGCTTTTTAATTGCTAGATTGGTCATTTATTTATTTCTCTGGCTCTCAGGGGACTAATATGCTTTCTCGGCTTCTTCATGTACGTCACCCTACAGCAAAGCAGGCTGTAATAACCGCTATTGATTTACTAGGTTTGTATATGTTAGAAAAGCGTGTTGTGAACATTTAATAGTAACATATTTTCTGCAATTGGTCAACTCTAATTGACATGTGTTTTTGTTGCATATACTCTCTTGCCCATGCGCTTAGAATTTTTAAAGGTTGCAGTTGTGGTTCTCCGTTTTCAAGAACTCAATTAAATGTCTCGGGGAAAAGATATCATTTTTCATGGTTAATGTTAATTAAGAGACTTTGAGGATTTTTCAATTAGTTCTTTGAATTGCATTTTTGAATTTTATGTTCTTGCCTGCTTTTAATTGACCAGCCTTTGCATGGAGAGGGTTTTTTAATTGGTTCTTGACCGTCATTTTTTATTTTTTGTTCCTTCCTGCTTTTAATCGATTAGCCTTTTTATGGAATCTTGATCAGCAGTCTGTAAAATGGGCTAGAGTTTAGGAGGAGATCAAGAGTGACTGACTGGGTTCAAGTAGACCATGGGTGTAAGAAAAGGTTTGGTTTCTTGTGGCTTGCTGCAAGGTACTGGATCTTAAGAATGAGTATTTGAAAGAAGAAAAAAGGGGTGGCAGCAGGAACTTTGCCCAGCCCACCTGTAGCTGGAACCCAGACCTCAGATAAAATTCTAGCCATTTGGACGTGAACTTAAAATAGAACCTCTCTCTCTCTCTCTCTCAGTTTTGATTTTCATTTCTTTCTCCTAGGTACTGGATCTTAAGAATGAGTATTTGAAAGAATAAAAATAGAGGCAGTAGCGGGAACTTTGACCATCCCACTTGTAGCTGGAACCCATAGACCTAAGATAAAATTCCAGCCAATTAGATAAGAACTTAAAATAAAACCTTTCTCCCTCTCTCTCTCTCTCTCTCTCAGTTTTGATTTTCATTTCTTTTGTTTGGAATGGTTAATAAGATATATAGATACATTGCATGTTTACGTTCTATTCTGTACAGCCTACCTGACTGGTGATTGTTACTGTAAAGTGATTAATTTGACATGTTTCAAAAGAAAATATTGCAAGTTGCTTTAACTATGTACATTACTTGTTCCGCTATTCAGCCGTGTGATGGTTCTAGCTTACAGTAATGTATTTTTTTTTGTCCATTCTCTTTTTTAGAAGCTTTAGCACATTATTGCTTATGCAGGCCGTGCTGTGATTAATGCTGCGGAAAGTGGTGCATCATTCCCTCTGAAGAAAAGAGACCAAATGCTTGACTATATTCTAACTTTGATGGGGAGAGATGATGATGGTTTTGTTGATTCCAGTCTTGAACTTCTGCGTACTCAGGTTATATTAATTGCTTTGGAACTTCTCCATTAAATGGGAACATATTTTCTTCTTGTCAGATAATTTCCAATTCCTATTAGATTATTATTTTACTCATTTTCTCTTAATGGTTGTTTCTACAGGCTCTGGCTTTAAGTGCCTGTACTACCTTGGTCTCTGTGGAGCCAAAGCTGACAATAGAAACAAGAAATTACATCATGAAGGTACATATGGTATTTCATGGTTCTTGTACAGTAATAGCAATATACTTTTGGATTCTATGTTTTCTCATTAAAAACATTCTGATACAGGCAACCTTGGGGTTCTTTGCTTTGCCTAATGAGCCAGTGGATGTTGTCAATCCCCTCATAGAAAACCTTATCACTCTCTTATGTGCAATTCTTCTAACAAGGTATTGTTTATTCATGAGTTTTTTTAAATTAATAGTATTTGTGAACATGAGTATTTCTTTGATATACAAGTATGATTCAACTGTGTTTTGTTCTGAAAGAAACCCCATATTTTCATCAGAGGATGCTTTCAAGTTTGATTCCAGACTTAACCATTCTGGTTTATGTATGGCATTCCTTGCTTTAAAGACATTGAAAAAATAAGAATGGCCGTAAGAATTAGAAGATGAAAAAGTAAAACTCTTATTATACAGACTATCTTCATAAAATTGATAGTTACATTTATCTAGTTTACGATTCTGTATTACTATTCCTACTCAGCTAGCAATTTTCTTTTTTTGGAAATTAGTGGAGAGGATGGAAGAAGCCGGGCCGAGCAGCTATTGCACATTATGAGACATACTGATCAGTATGTTTCTTCCTCTGAGGAGCATCAGAGGAAGAGAGGCTGTCTTGCAGTTTATGAGATGCTTCTCAAGTTTCGGATGCTTTGCATCAGTGGACATTGTGCCCTAGGTTGCCATGGAAGTTGCACTCACAGAAAACAAACTGACCGTACTCTTCATAGCACCATTTCCAATTTACCATGTAATAACATTTCCTGAGAATGATTAAAATTTTCAGTGTCTATCACCGACCTGGTTTAAATCTTTGCTGTCTCTTATTGACCTGATTTAAATCCTTACTGTCTATTATTGACCCTACACAATTTCTTTTGTTGTACTACCAGCTGCATTTGTATTGCCAAGTCGTGAAGCCCTTTGTTTGGGAGAGAGGGTCATTAAATATCTTCCACGTTGTGCAGACACTAATTCTGAAGTTAGAAAAGTTTCTGCTCAGGTATGGAATCGGATTTAGTTGTTATGGTGCTAGTTGAGTGACATACCTATAATGATTAGAAGGGTTTTTTTTTTTTTTTTTTGGGGGGGGGGTGTAACAGTCAGAAGTACTACATTTAATAGTCACTCAATTATGAAGTAAAACAGGTCATGTTTTTCCTGTTTGGCAGATTCTTGATCAACTATTCAGCCTCGCTCTTTCACTTCCAAAGCCTTCAGGTTTTAGCTTAAATGTGGATATAGAATTGCCCTACAGTGCCTTATCCTCTCTAGAGGATGTTATAGCTATCTTGAGAAGTGTAAGTTCCATTCATTCACTTATTTTTTGCATGACTTTTGTTTGAAGCAGTGAAAGGGAAAATGTAAGACCATCTCAATATTTTGATTTTCTTCTGTTATATATTCAGGATGCTTCCATTGATCCATCAGAAGTTTTTAACAGAATCGTGTCCTCAATCTGTCTTTTATTGACAAAAGATGAGGTAGGGTCATTTATTTTCTTAGAGAATTGTACATTAACAAGATCTGACTTGTGGGAGCATGATTCTTCATTTTGTGTTTTATTGCAGCTTGTTGCCACCCTGCAAGGCTGCTCAGCAGCTATATGTGATAAGATCAAGCCATCAGCTGAAGGGGCTATACAAGCTATTATTGAGTTTGTTATGAAAAGGGGGAAAGAGCTAAGTGAAACGGACGTTTCAAGGTCTGTCATATAATTACAGAATTTTAATTACTTGTACAGCCCTTTGTTCCCCTCGGCTGTTCTAACTTTCTTCAGGGGACGTGTAATTGTTGTTGTCAGATGCATTATCCCATATGAAAGTATTCTTACACTGAAAATGTCTGCAGGACAACTCAATCATTGCTCTCTGCTGTGGTTCATGTTACAGAGAAGCATTTGCGTCTGGAGACTCTTGGAGCCGTATCATTTTTTCTTTCCTTTTTGTATATCTTTATTAAGCTATTTGAAATTAAGAGGTGTCCGGTCTTTACTGTGTTGAGTGCTTGTATGTATGCAGCTCTCTTGTTTTTTATTGTTGTCTTCAGCTCTGGGTGGGTTTTTTTTTTTTTTTTCTCCCCACTTAAATCCTTAACTGTTTAAAGATTGCTTCTCTAGCTGAAAGTACTAGTTCAAATATTGTCTTTGATGAAGTATTGGCCACAGCTGGAAAGGATGTAGTTACGAAGGATATATCTAGACTACGAGGTGGCTGGCCAATGCAGGATGCATTCTATGTGAGTATTTAATTTTAGTTTATGAGATGGCTTTGTCTCCTTAAGAGGGTTTTATTTTATTATTTCCTTTCCTTTTTGTTCTCATTTGAAGGTTTGTAATGAGGCATATCATTAACCCGGTACAAGTACTTGGATGATGCCCGGTAC
>Ga0325414_1000948_pt1 | contig 26449 bp, 16 predicted proteins | sample PopdelMetagenome_8_FD_206183 | JGI IMG/M metagenome (GOLD analysis project Ga0325414, IMG submission 206183) | Populus deltoides microbial communities from Bellville, Georgia, United States - Leaf-PdKOR-R3 | ecosystem: Host-associated > Plants > Phyllosphere > Phylloplane/Leaf | place: USA... | reverse complement strand
GCCTCTCAAATGTGTTTATTTCAATATATATATATATATATATATATATATATAGAGAGAGAGAGAGAGAGAGAGAGAGAGAGATGTTTTTTAATACCATTTGCTTCATTAAATGATCCAATGTTATAACAAAAAATTAAAAAGTCAAAACTTTAAAGAAAGACTTTGCTATTTTCTTGTGGGAGTTAGCAAGTACAAAGAAATGGTTGGTAATTTTCATCCAATTAACCATGGAGTTGTTTTATTATTATTATTATTATTATTATTATTATTAATGTGGGTATCTCGGTTAATTTGTGCACACCTCGATTAATCTCATGAGCCTTAAAGTTAACAATCATGTAAGTTTTCAGTGACTCTAAAAGAATTAGAATTCATAATCATTCAAAAACTAATCCAAAACCTGATTAATTAAACTATTATCTGAGATTTAATCATGGAATTATCACGGCAGAAAATTGTTTCTTTAATTTGATTAATAAACTATAAAGGGAACACTATGTACTCTTAGAAAACGTAACAAAAAAAAATCTTCGATTATTCTCTTGTTTTTTTTTTTTAAGAATTCATGTTGATTGCATATTTAATTTTCTTAAGTCTTCATTTCATACTTTATCAAATTGGAAATATCTTTATCATAGAGTTGTACCAAACTATATATTTGAAAGATTTTATGATCGTTTAACAACATATAGAACAGCTCACAAAAGGTGAGAATTCTTCATTTAAGATAAAACACCCTACTTGTATATTTTTTTTTATAAAATATTACATTTGCAAAACTATTATGTATATCAATTAATTAAATATTTTTAAATCTATAATTGAAGTAAAACGTACGACGTCGCATATAATAAACAAATCGAGCGTGAAGGATGGGAAATAAAAAAAAAACCCTCTTAAAAGAACCGACCAACAGCATATTGTCAACCACAATATTAGGTTATGGAGTTTAATATGTTAGATCACATGTCAAAATCATGAATTCTAGCCCTAAGATCTGGGTGGTTTTACTTTTTGGAGACAATGAGACATTATTAGGCAATTAACGTGTGAAAATGACAATTTCCTTTGGGTTTATGAAAGACATTTTCATGTTATAGCAGTGTCCTTGTAGTTTCTTACCATAGCTCTCTCTTTTGTAAAAACAACTAGATTATGCATCCACTTATATTGTGAGTCATGTTAATTTTTATTTTAATATAAAAAAATACTTGAATATTAGTAATATTTTTTTCTAATAAAAAAATTAAATCATGTAAGAGTTTACTCAATATAACTCGGTTGATTTTACTAGTCCAAAAACAACTCATATAACCCGTGAAAATAATATTTGACTAAATAAAATTATAAAATGATATCTTTTTTTAATATTAAAATAAAAAACATATTGGATTGACTTAAGACAACTTGGATTAATATGTCAAATTTATGGTATGGGTTATGAGACTATAATAACCCTATAGAATGCAAATCAAAATAAATTATGAAATTTAATTCTCAATCAACTCAATATTGAAGGATGAAATTGAAAAACAAAACAATTAAAAAAAATCTAAAAAAATAACCCGAGTTAACGTGCCAAATCAACCTGATTCATAAGACCGAGATAATCTCATGAAAAGCAAATCAAAACAAATTACAAAATTCATTCCCAAACCAACCCAATATTAAAAGATGAGATTAAAAAAGAAATCAATTAATAAAAGAACATAAAAAAAAACAAGAGTCAATCCACCAAATACATAACCCAAGTCATAAGACCAAAATAATCTTATAAAAAATAAAAAAAAATGACCTGATTTAACCTGACCTAACCTATCAAATTCACGACTTTGATCTTGATATTAAGATAACCTCAGAGAGAGAAAGTCGAAATAAATTATAAAGTTCGATTCTCAATTGCCCATGTCAAACCTAATGCTGAATGATGAAATTTGTAAAAATTTTAATTAAAAACATTACATAAAAAATAAGTCAAATCAACCCGAGTTAATCGTTAAACACTATTTTTGAGTCATAAGATCAGGATAACCTAATAAAAAACAAATCAAAACAAATCATAAAGCCCAATTATCAATCAAACACAATATTAATTGAAAAAATTGAAAAAAAAAGTCAATTAAAAAAATGAGTCAATTCGGTTAACCCGTCAAACTCGCAACCTAGGTCATGAGACAGGGACAATCCAATAAAAAGCAAGTTCAAATGTTGAAAGATCGTGACTCGGATCATAAGACCGATATAACCTCTTAAAAAGAAAAAAAAAAACAACCTGATTTAACCAGGGTTAAATGTCAAAACTCATGACCTTGATCGTGAGACCATGATATTCTCATAAAAAGCAAATCAAAACAGATTATGAAGTCTAATTCCAAACCTACTCAATGTTGAATGATAAAATTAAAAAAATTCAATAAAATAAAGACATAAAAAACAACCAAAGTCAACTCGGATTAGCCCGTTAAGCACTATTCTTAGGTCATGAGACTTAGATAACCTAATAAAAAGTAAACAAAATAAATCATGAAGTTTAATTCTCAATCAAATCAATATTAAAGGATGAAATTGGAAAAAAAATCAAGAAAAAAAATCTAAGTCAACCGGGTTAACCCGTCTAATAAAGTTAACCTGTTAAACCTGGAATTCGTGTCATGAGAGTGTGATAACTAAATAGAAAAAAAATCTAATATTAAAGGATGAAATTAAAAAAAATTGATTGAAAAAAAAATCAAAAAAGAAAAAAAAAAGCAAAGCATTATTCCAATGAGTAATGAGGGGTACACTAAAAATCCATCCTCTTTTAGTTTATAGTTAATAAGAGTTTAATAACTAAATAGGAAAAAAAATCTAATATTAAAAGATGAAATTAAAAAAAATAATTGAAAGAAAATTGAAAAAAAAAAAATTATTTCAATGAATAATACTTCATAAAAATAAATAAATAAAACTCTCTCCTCTTTTAGTTTATAGTCAATATATATTCAAAAAGGTTAGACGAACATTTGGTATTCATTTTTAATAATAATAATAATAAAGAACTCTTTTAATTTCTCTTTTTTCCAATGTTAGCTAAACACTCACAACAAGAGTGGAATTTTTTTTTTCAAATCGTCATCAATACATCATCATACATTAGTTTGACACAATTGAACATGCACATATAAAAATCTACATTTCTCCCACTTTCCACAATTAAGGCTGATTCTTAGATACTAAGTTTAATTTCAATTCCTGCCATAATTTTACTTTTATTACCATCTAACCCAATTGATTCAAATAACATTTAATTTTTATTTTCCTCAAATTTCCTCAAAAACCTCAACTCAAAATTCATAAGTTTCAGCGTAAATTCTATTTGTATTCATCGAAGCTTCTATATTTAGGTTAAGAACTCCATACTTATAGTAAAATGAGCTTTGAATGCTAACGAGTCATAAATTTTCAACTTCTCTTCCTTCTCTCTCTAGGACTCCTTTTCTCTCACTTTATTTTCTTCTTATTCTTGTGGTTGATGGGTTCAAGAAATCATCTCTCTCTTATTCTAGCCTAAAACCTTGAATTCTCTTAAGTTTTCGGTGTAAAAATTACAAGGAAGCAACAAACTCTCTTTTCTTTTTTCTTTCGAGCAAAACTAGTTGTTCAAGGAGAGTAAGGAGCTAAAATTTCTATCTATTTTATTCACTTATTTATGTAAATGTCATTAATAAATTTATATTTTATTTTTTATCCGGCTGTTGATATTCTTGTATAACCTTCCTGAACTCTAATTATAGTGAAATTGTAACCTTAGATAGAGCATTATGTTAGGAAACTTTTTGTAAAAGTTTAGTTTGATCTGACAATCAAATTAAAAATCATGTTTGATAGCGTAAAATTTATCAGTAGGAGATTTTACATTAAAAATCTGAATTTTCTTGTTCTATCCTTGCATGGATCATCATATCACTTATTCTACTAAATCTTCGAGATCATTTAATTATTTCAAAATATATTTATTTTACCTTTTCATTATTTAATTTATTTATGGTCTTATTATTGTTCCATGATAACGTTACTGATTTTCGATCAGGATTTATACTAACAACTTTTTTTTGACCTTCTGATCACATGTTTAAATTCATTTAATTTAATTTTTTTAAATCTGGCGATTTACACCTACAATCCTAACTAAGCATCAGAAGGTCTTTGAGCCCAAAGGAGACTTGTTTTCTAGGTGCTTGTGATTCTTCGTTATTACTAAGTACAACAACCCATTTACATTATTTTAGCACAATACTAGCTTTGCCAAGACGTTGTTGTTTTAGAATTTCCTTTAAACCTAATCAATGGCACCATCTATACAAACTTTTTAAACAAAATCCATTTTATTTACTTTTTTCACACATATCTTCTAGTTTTTCCATGGTCACTAGCTCATAAACTTTAGGAAAGAGATGGCTATAAATCTTTCCACTATAAATGATCCATCAACTTCTTCAGATCTCTATTAACTAACTCAACATGTAAAAATTCTCAAGGAGGGTCTAATTAATTATTAATTAATTAGACTTTTATTTAAAGAATTGTTTTTGATGAGAAGGTTATGCCCTGCACTACCAAAATTTTTAAATTTACTGTGAAATTTTTTTTATTGATATTTATTCTCTTAGTGTGTCGGTACAAATTTTACCGACAAGCTCACAGATGAAAATAATTTGTCATAAAAATTCTCATCGGTGATTTGTGGTCTGTCAGTGATAAATTTACTGAAGACCAAAGTTCCCTAAAAAACAAAATTACCAGCTTCATTTCGTCAATATTTCCATCGGTGAATATGACATATCACAAACAAGAAAACTGTATGTAATTCCATTAGTGATTTTTTTTGTTTGTCAGTATTTCTCTCAATGAATTTGACATATAACTGATAAAAAGACTGGATGAAATTCCGTCGATGATTAAACAATGACACTAGCATTTGTAATAATTTTTTTTCAACTCTTTGGAATATATTAACGATCTTAATCCGTTTGTAATACCATTAGTGATAATTTTAAAATATTTTTTAAAAAATAAACAGAATAAATAATTAAAGTAAATTAAATTAATATAAAAATAAAATATTTATTACAAATTTCAATATTTATAAGTTCAAATATAATCTAGAATACAGGTGTTGGAGGAAAAGGAGGAGGAAGCAAGTCTTTGTTGGGACTGCAAAGCCAACGAAAAGGAGAACATGTACCACCCATTTATGATTTCATCTTCATTACCAATCGACAGAGTTTAGTCATCTTAGAAGTAAGTCATGCATAATCAGTAGTAAGATGGGTTGACTAAGCTTGTACTCATTAGTCTAAAATTGCTTCGAACTCTGAAGTTTTAGTGCTTAGAATCGATTGCGAACATCCAATGATTGAAACATTGTGAGTCATCCACAAGTCCTCGACCATAATGTTAAAAAGACCATACACCTAATTTCTATTAGGTCCACCAAATGATCATGCCTTCAATCACAAATCCGAATCGGTACAAATTTGGATTAAAGAATCATCCTCATATCTCTTCTTTAACCAGATGTCATATGTTTTTTGGAAGAAAAAGTCAGCAAATTCAAAAAATAATAACTTACAAAAAACAAATTTAAAACTAACATATCACAAAGTGCTGAACTCGACTATTGATGAGTTGCTACACCTTTTTTTATGGTTCACACGTGCATTTCTACAAAAAGCTTCATTGGGCTTGGCTCGCATCCAAGAACCAAGCCTGCAAGAAAAAATATGTTGTTAGTTAAATATATTTTAAAAAACAACAAATAAAAAAAGGATGTAATAAAAATGAAAACTTACCATCATTTTCGCATGTGAAATGAACGTAACAGAATCGCTGGTGTGTGTGGTAATGGAACCGTGAACACACCGGTTCTAGTTCTCTGTATTGGACTATGAATATCGCACGAAGCGCTCAGATGTCACATGCAGAATATATTCAACCCATACAACCTCTGAGATGTATGGTGGTTTGGAATTCTTCCAAACCGTCACATTCTTCCAGCCTGAAAGCTCTTTTTCTTTTGCATATTTTTTAGCTTTCTTTTTCACCTCGTACCAAAAATCACACAGCCCATATGGTACAAATGAATTATCTATTAGTAAATGAAAAATAGAATTGAATAAAATTAGTATGATTCTTCTAAACCCTCATAGCAATAGCGTTGTTAACTCTATTCCGTTCAATTTTTTCCTTTTAGCTAAAATTTGTAGAATAAATTTTTTTATTAATATTAACAAACTAACTAAATTAACATAATAAACTAATTGATAAAATTAGAGGAGGTGTTGTTTGTTGTATTGAAAAATAAAGGAAGAAGAGGAAATGGGGGAGGAAGAGAGAAGAGTCTCTAGCCAAGTCATAAATTAAATATTACAAATGGATTTACTAATGAAATAACCTATCGATAATTATGGCTGTAAAAGTGACATCATCATACTTTTCAGTTTTTTTAAATTTTTTTCTCACTTTAATTTTCTTAGAATATACCGAAGGAATATTTCATCAATGTTTATCGATGGATACAATGAAGGAATAGTCTGTCGGTAAAATTTACCACAATCTATCGACATAAAAATTTTATCAGTGTTTTCTTTGTATTTGTCATTTGCTGGTAGTGATGGTCATAAGGTTTAGTTTATAACTAGTTTTATCACTCACACGATGTCATCAGTACAATTCCAAGTTATTTTCAAACATAATAAAATAATATGATAATGTTGTGAATGCATTTTAAAATGTATTATGAATTTTTTAATTGGAAATACAAACATGCTATTTACACTGCAGGTAGGATTTCAAGTAAATTTTTAATGTGAAAAAAGTAATTATGTTATGGATATGTTCTTATCATATTATTTTTTTTATTGAGAAACAAAAAAATATTGTTTATACTTTATAAAATAAACTAAGAAATATGTGAACTGATTAATAAAAAAATAATTGTTAACAATAATAAAACATTAAAAGTGTAAATGTAATCTTCATAGTAGAAATAAAATGACCGATGTATATACAATTTTTTTGTACTACTTGTCATCTTTATTTTAAATATTTTCATTCCTTTTTATCTTAGTGGCTTTATATTGTTGCTAATAACAAATGATTTCTTTTTTTATATAAAAATTCATACAAATACAACCAATTCATATCAAATATGAGACGAAGAAAATTCAATACAAATCAAATTAATTTTTTTGAAGTGTCATGCAACTAAGAACATATATATATATATATATATATATATATATATATATATATATATATATATATATATAAACAAAAATGAAAAAAAATTAATTCAATTTGTTTTATAAATAAGAGAGAGTGTATAAATCAATATTTAAATAAAAATTTAATGAAAAAGGAAATAAAAAAGGCCATAAGTTGATGGATCAGGCCTAAGTGTGTCTGGGCCTAAAAGCCGAGACACATGCCTGGTTTTTTTTTTTCTAGAAGCGAAAGAAGCATCGTGTGCTCTTGTATATTCTAGTTTTTTAAAGGAGGGCGACATGTCACTTGTAGTGGATGCGAGTTGTCAGCACAAACAACATGTCCTCAATTGGCTTGGTCATAAAAAATCAAGGTCTATGTTTTTAGACCCAAAAAATCAAATTTTTAATTCTTTTGTACCCAAGAACACCTCTAAAATACAATATAAACTTCAAAAAACCACTTAACAAACTCCAAATACCTCTAAATCACTCTGAAAAGAATCAATATATGTCGAATCAAAATAAACCAAATGAAACTTGATCTACTTTTCCCATCATTTAAAGAGGAAAACTACATCCATTAAACTTCTCTTGAGAAGAAGAATCTATTGACACAACGATCATCATTTTTTGTGGTTAGAAAATGGTCTTATGACTTTCTATCTCATTTGTTATTTTCCGGCGAGTTTCTCTCTCATCTCTCAAACCTAGAAACTAATAAATAAATAAAATATTTTGGAACAAGATAAAGATTCTTAAACCTTAAGATTGACCATACATTTTCTCCATGTTTTACATTGTTGTTTTTTATTTTTTAATTGTATCTTTCTACTACAATTAAAAACTTTATCTTGTGGAATTAGGCTGCAATATGATTAAAATATAAAAAGTCTTAGAAAAAAATTTGAAAAAAAAGAAGAAGATGAAAATGAATGAAAAAAGAAAAAAGAGTGGCTTTATTGCATGTTCATATCACCAGAAATTCGCTTAATAGCAACGGATTTACCTACGGATTATTTCTGTCAGTAATTTGAGGTCGAAATTACCGACGGAAGTTCTTTCGTTTGTAATTCAGTCGGTAACTACTGACGAACACTTTCAGTCGGTAGTTACCGAATGAATTACGGACGGAAAGTTCAGAATTAAAAAAAAAGGCGGGTCGTTGACGTGGAGGTTTTAACGGGGTTATTTTTACCAACGGATTCAAAACGACAGCCCCGTACAGTGACGTGACTGGTTCACCGTTTAAAATGCCGACGGAATCACCAAGGGATTTAAAATGGCAGATCCGTGCGGTGACGTGACTGGTTCACCGCTTGAAATGCCGACGGAATCACCGAGGATTCAAAATGGCAGATCCATACGATGACGTGTCGAATTTTCCGTCAGAATAGCCGACGGATTCACCAACAGAACATCCGTTGGTGAAACCGTTAGAAAAAGTTAATATATGCCATCTCTGTCAACCCTCTCCTCCCCTATTTCTCCTTCTTCTTCCTAATCCCAACTCTCCCCATTTGCAAACAACCAACCCCCCTCAACCCCAAACAAAAATCTCCTTCATATCAACACAACAAGTTATATTTCTTGAAGTTTTGTGATCACAACATCCGTGTTCTGATTAACCGACGGATTTTATTAATTTTTGTAAGTAATTCTATCTTTTTAAATTTTAACATTTAAATTTAAATTTTTTTTTTAGTATAAGTATTTTGTTAGTAGATGTACATGTTTTATTATTATTTCTCAAACAAACTTATAGTATATGAATGTATAATTTTATACCTGTTATGGTTTGTTTTAGATTTTGTAAGATTCTATTTGTTTGTAAATTATTAAAACTTTATGGAATTACCGAATTACATGTGCTATTTTGAAATAATTAATAGCTTGCTTAATGGGTCCGTTTAAAGTTTTATCAATGGTATTGCGGAGTGGTAATTTTCATAAATTTATATATATTAATTTATATGGATGTTGATAAATGATAATGAATATTTAATATTTATGAGAAGTTGTGATTGGTTTGTTACATAATCTCGAGGTAAAGTAATATTTTTGCAAGTTTATTTACCTAACTTAGTTAATTAATACATGATGTCATCATAATTTTATAAAGGTTCAATATATGTCATGGATGATCGTTCATGGATGTATCGAGATTCACCCCAAGAATTGCGGAGGATTGATTATTGTAACGGGGTTCAGGGTTTTATTAATTTTGCAACATCTATTCCCAGAAATTTTACTAGAGGCGGTATTAGGTGTCCATGCAAGAAGTGTCAAAATAAAAAATATCTACATCCAGATGTTGTAATGATGCATCTTCTACACAAAGGGTCTATGGAGAATTACGAGTGTTGGTATGCACATGGAGAAGTATTTGTTAGTAAGAGGAGAATGGGAGAAACGATGGTTGGGTCAAGTTCTAGTGCTAGCAACTTGCATGAAGCGGTAAATGACAACACTAATCCTTACAGAAATATGGTTATGGATGCAATGAGAATGAATGAAGGTAATGTCAGTCAATTTTCAATCATAGAAGAAGAACCTAATGCAAATGCAGCTAGATTTTTTGATTTGTTGAAAGATTCTAACGAACCATTATAAGATGACTGCACAAACCACAGTAAATTATCGGCCGTAGCACAGGTGTTCACCATCAAGTCAGATCACGGGTTGAGTGAGGCCGGGTATGACAAAATTATTGAATAGACGAGAAGCATTTTACCTGAAAGGAACAGGCTGAAAGAGATCTTCTATGCTGCAAAGTCCATGATGAAACCCTTTGGTTTAAAATACCAGAAAATTGACATATGCCCTAACTTCTGCATGTTATACTACCTTAAAAATGCTGAGATGACTGAGTGCATGATATGCGGGCATTCTCGTTACAAACCATCATGGATGTGAAGGGGAAGACAAAGGACAACATCAAGGCTAAATTGGATATAGCTTTATATTGTAACCATAAATATATGGAGTTGATTTAGGATGAGTCATGGGTCGCAAAACTAAAAGCAAGCTTCATGTTAGAGAAAAACGCACAACTGCTAGTCTACAAATGGCTTAAGAGTCTACGTTTTCTGGATGGACATGCATCGAACATATCAAGGCTGGTTAATATAGAGGACTACAGATTGTATGGAATGAAGAGTCATTACTGCCACGTGTTTATGCAAACACTCATCCCATTAGCTTTTCATGATTTGTTGCCAAAGGGAATATAGGATGCACTCACGGAGATCAGTCATTTCTTCAAAGATATATGCTTTAGCAAGTTGAACGTTGAGCGCATTGAGAGGCTTCAAACGAATATCGTCAAGACACTATGCAAACTTGATATGATATTCCCTCAATCATTTTTTGACTCAATGGAGCATCTCCCTATACATCTACCGTTCGAGGTAAAAGTTGGAGTACCGGTCCAATATAGATGGATGTACCCATTCGAACGATTAGATATTACAGTTGCAATGTAATTCATATATAAAAGTATTTTCAATGTTTTCTTAATTGAAAATACATGATTAATTCAATGCAGGTACTTGTTTAATCTCAAGAAAAAGGTTAAGAACAAGGCGCATGTTGAGGCTTCGATATGTGAGGCCTAGCTGGAGTACCGTTCCATGGCATGATGATGGCAGTGAAGTGCCTTCCAGTGGGAACTTGTCAATATTCTCCAATACTAGACAACCTACACCTAAAAATGTCGTAAGAGGAAGATATTTGTCGGAACTAGAGTTCAAACAAGCACACAGCTATGTTCTATTTATCTGTGATGAGTTGAGACCTTTTATTCAATAAGTTTATATATGTGTAATATATACTAATTAAACTTTGTTAGTAATATACTGTTAATTATATATTGTAATATCATACACTCATTATCACTTGCAGGCAACATCGACAATATTTGCTCTCCAATAACTCACAGCTGACCGAATCCCAGATCTTTCAATTACAAGATGAACACTTTGCCACGTGGTTCAGAAGACACGTAAGCATTATCACAAACTCATTCTACCTTGCAAAATTATTGTACGTATGCATGTCATTACGAGATTCTCGTTCATTTACTGTTTATTGATGTACATTACATACAAGGTTTATCAAATGGGAATGAGTGCGCCTAAGTCATTGTCTTCACTAAGCCTGGGGCCTATAAGAAAATATAAGTGCTACAACGGGTATTTTGTCAATGGATATGTTTTCCATACTGAAGAATATGGGCAAGGAAGAAAGACATACAACAGCGGTGTTTGTGTTAAGGGATCCACTAATAGTGAGTTAGAAGTTGACTACTATGGTAGATTAGAAGAGGTCGTCGAACTGCAATATTATAGCGAGCAGAATAGTATTTTTATTCAAATGCTATTGGTATGACACGACTGACAGAGGAATCAGAGTTGATCTGCACTATGGTCTGGTCGAAATCAACTCAAAAGCTAGACTCCACAACATAAACGATGCCTTTGTTTTTGCAAAGCAATGTCAACAAGTTTATTACACATACACTTATTCATTTAGAAAGGATCGATCAAGAGTGGATTGGTTGTCCGTTTTAAAAATAAAATCCCGGGGTGTGTCGAGTTTGTTCAAAATGAGAACGAAAACACAAGTGTGCGAGATGAAGTCTTTCAAGTTAGTGAGTTGGTTGAATCATATCGAGTTGCTCCTTCGATTGAATTGGAAGAAAATTTAAATTTTCATGTTTTCAATGATAGTCTTGTTGATGTTGACGCAGAGGAGTTGAATGTTGTTTTGAGCTCTAGCGAACAAGCAAATGTCGATGAAGAAGATGATATCCAAATTGAAGATTGCGATGAAGGTGATGACTATTCAATTGATGACAAAGAAGAAGAAAATTCTGACTAACTATCAAAATGAAGCCCTGTGTAAAACCCTTTTTTCATGTAATTTAGATTATGGATGATATATTTTGTACCATGAAATATTTATTACTTGAAATACCACAATCATCGACGTCCATATGACGGAATAAGTCTGTCGGCATTTCACAGAGAGTTCAAAAATAATTACTTGAAATATCATAATCATCGACGTCCATACTGACAAAATAGGTCCATTGTTCACAGAGAGTTCGAAAATAATTACTTGAAATGTCACAATCACCGACGTGTATACCGACGAATTTACGTCCGTCGGTAAGTTGTCAGCAAGTCAATGTTATCTACAAAATTACCGACGGGCTGTGCGAATTCCAAAGGGGGGTGCATTAAATGCATCTTTAACCGCGTCATCTTGCCGACGGAATTACCGACGGACCACGAAAAATATGGAGGGTCATTAAAAATTTTGGTGAGAAATTCAAAAATTACCGATGAATTTTTGACACTTCACTAGCAAAATAAATTAAAATAATAATTAATTTTATATCCATCTGTAAAACTGCCCTATAAGTTCCAGCGACCGCCCCTTCAGTATATTTTTTCTTCTCCTTCGTTTTCACCTTAAATTTTGATTTTTTTTCCTCTCAATTCTTCGAAGCTTTCACCTACAATCTCTAGTAAGTTTTCTTGTAAATCTTCATCAGTTTAAAATGTATGTCTTTCTTCTATTTCATTTTACTTTAAGGGTTTTTTTTTAGCTTTTTTTATTTTTGATATGTTTTTTTTAGGTGTATTTTTTGTAATGCAGATAAAGTCTTGAATTCAACACATTATTAAAGTAAGCATATTTCATTCCTAAAGTCTAGATTTTTTTTTTGAATTTTTTGAATAATTTTTATTGTTCTATTGGCATAATTATTATTAGTTAATTTGTTGAATATTTATTGTTAATGTTGAATTTACCTTAGAATTAGTAATTGAATATGTTGGAATAATTATTAATTTTACTCTATTATTGCATGATTTGTGTTTAATTTTTTCCATTTTTTTTAATTGTTAGTCTAGAGCTTTTTTTTTAATTTATTGTTTTATTGTATTGGCATAATTATTGAATAATTTTTTGAATTGTAATTGTTAATGTTGAATTTACCTTAGTATTAGCAATTGAATATTTTGGAATAATTATTAATTTTACTCTATTATTTCATGATTTGTGTTTAATATTTTCCATTTATTTTGATTGTTAGTCTAGAGTTTTTTTTTGAATTTATTGTTTTGTTGTATTGGCATAATTATTGAATAATTTTTTGAATTGTCATTGTTAATGTTGAATTTACCTTAGTATTAGTAATTGAATATTTTGGAATAATTATTAATTTTACTCTATTATTTCATGATTTGTGTTTAATATTTTCCATTTATTTTGATTGTTAGTCTAGAGTTTTTTTTTTGAATTTATTGTTTTGTTGTATTGGCATAATTGTTGAATAATTTTTTGAATTGTAATTGTTAATGTTGAATTTACCTTAGTATTAGTAATTGAATATTTTCAAATAATTATTAATTTTACTCTATTATTGCATGATTTATGTTTAATTTTTTCCATTAATTTTAATTGTTAGTCTAGAGTTTTTTTTATTAGATTAATATATTTTATTGTTGTATTGACATAATCATTGAATAATTTGTTGAATTGTAATTCTTAATGTTGAATATGTTGGAATACTTAGTATAGATCGGGTCAATTGGTTGTGGCTATTGTTAATATGTGCAGGTTTGTGGATTTGGGTAGTATCCAGTATAGGGGAGATATTGTCGAATTTTTTTTAACATTTGAATTTAATTATATAATTATTTGTATAAAATTATGTAGATGCGTAAAATGAAAACCAGAGCTGGTCGCTCACGTATGGTCGCAGCTAATTCGTCTAGCAGCGAAGATGATATTTCCTTAAGTGCCTCTCAAGAAGAGGCACCTACACCACCTGCGCCGTCAACCAATACTGCCTCTTCCAGCACTAGTTCACAGCGCAAAGGCGGCGTGCCTTCGCAGTGGAATCAATTTACCCGCAAGTACGAGGCACAGTGGAAGGACGACCTTTCAATGTAAGTTTGTTAAGGTATTAGTTTTTTTTAAAAAAATTACAACATAATTTATGAAGTAATCACTATTGAATTTATTTCATTTATTTTTAGGTTCACAAACATTGAGGCCGCCCAAGTAATATCATCAGCGTTTAAATCGTCGATGGAGATTTCTTTGTTTCAATGGAGTCAGATATCCAAGCATCCTGAATGGATGCCTCAAATCAATGCATGGTTTGACAGATTTGAGGTTGGTGTAAATTTATAATTTTCAGCTTATTTCTAATAAATTATTAATATAATTGTAAATAAATTATTATTTTTATTTAAAATTAATTATTTATACACAGGACAAATTCTGCTGGGACAGTGAGCATAACACTGTTGCGAAGAGGGTGTGGGAAACTCACGCGGCAACTAGGTAACATCGAAAACAATACAAGATTTTTTTAGACAAAAATTTATGTTTCGAAATGTAATTTTTGGTTGCGTGAAGTAGGTTGCGTGATTTTTGGTATGAAACACAAAAAAGGGCAAAACAAACCGTGAGAGATAGGGGTTTCCAAGGCTGGAACGATGTTGCGGTTTGGAGGGATTTCAAACCGATATACATCCCGGAAGATATATGGCCGCACTATCTTGAGCACGTGACGTCTGAGCGGTTCACACGACGCTCACAGTCCGGTGTTGGCTCGGTGACAACGCACATTGGCGGCTCTGTTCCGTTTGCTGCACATGAGAAATAGATGGTAAGATTAATTTAAATGAAATATATCGTTAAATTAAGTTGTTGTTAATAAATCTTTTTTTATTATAGGCTACGTCTCTTAGAAGTGAGCCGAGCTCGATGGAGCTGTTTGTGGAGACGCACGTGCGGAGTCAAAACCGTCAAAAGGGGGCGCACCAGTTCGTTGACAATCGTGCTCAACATTTCATGGTATGTTTTTTCAACCATTTTATTTTGTAAGTTATTATTTTTATTGAATTGAATATGATGATTACTTTTTTATTTTTATTTTCAGGACACCTATAATAATTGGTTGAGGGAGAGATACGGGGACGATACTTTAACCCATCCGGAATTCGATCTGAATTTGTGGATGGAGGTTGGATTGTTAGGTGGACCCGATAAAAATCAGGTTTACGGGCTCTCCAACACTATGACCGAGAACTTGCGGTCGACCCGTAGTGTTTCAACCATTGGGAGCTCCTAATCAATATCAAGCTCTCAATCTAAGGAGTTTGTGGCCTTACAGCAACACATGACTCAGCTCACCAAAAAATACGACCACCTATCAGCGGAGTACGCATAACTCAAAGCATATCAAGCACAACAAAAAGCGGAGTCTGAACAACAAAAAGTGGCTTATAAACAGCTTCGCGAAATAGTCATGAACATGGCAACACAGAGTGGAACATGTGCGCCTAATCCTTTTTGGCCGTATAACCACCAGCCTCCTCCTCCAGGACCTCCTCCTCCTCCTCCAACTCCACCTTTATATTAATTTGTAATAAACATTATTTACCTTTAAAATTTCATTTAATATTTTTTTTTGAAACACATTTAGTTTGTAATGAATATTATTTAACTTTGATTTTTTGTTTTTGATGTTTAATATAAATTTTATTTGCATAATTGGTTTTTATTACCATTAATTTATATAATTTTATATTATGTATTCTAATTTTTTTTTTTTACAAATTTAGAAAAAAACTATTACAAAGGGTTTTACTGACGAAATGAATCCATCAACATTTGACAGTAGCTGCCACATTCACCGACGCATTTACAGACGGATATACCGACAGCTTTACTGATGGACTAAATTTGTCGGCATTCGACAGTAGCTGCCACAATTACTGACGAATGTACAGACGGATATATTTGATCGGTATTTCATTCACTCACCGACAGCTTTACAGACGAACTGAATCTGTCTGCATTCGACAATAACTACCACAATTATCGATGAATTTAAAGACGGATATATTCGGTCGGTATTTCAAACACTCACCGATAAATTTACCGACGGTGGTCAATCACGATATCACCGACAAAATAAAATCCATCGGTATATTTCAAGCGGGAATTTTTTTTTGGCGCGCAAATTCCATATGTAAAACCATCGGCAAATGGTTTTTTTGTGTTTCTGATCGATATAGCCACTGAATGTGGAATTACTAACGAAAGGAAAGCCGACGGACATATTCCGTCAGTAAAAAATTCACCGACGGACTGGTAATCACACACCGACGGAATATTTTCGTCGGTAAAACTGTGAAATCTTATAGTGTATGAATAATGGAGCAGCTGAGAATAAAACCCATATATTTTTTTATTATATTGTACAATAGTCTAGGCATTCTCAATGATCAAAGCTTCAACCATTGGTAATCAGAAGTAGAATCAGATATTTTGAATGGGGAAGGGCTGAATAAAAAAACAATTGATTTTTTTATATGAAAAATATGTTAAATTAAAGAATATAATTAAGAACATTCAAACTTCTAGGACTAAAATATAAAACTTTCCAGATTTTTATGGTGTCATAGCCCCCACCACCCACGAATTAGAGCATGTTTGGTTACATGGGAGCGTCCACGTTTCCTACGGTTCTATTAAAACAAGCTGTTTGGTTAACAGCTACCCACGTTTTCAAACTTCATGGGGCCCACACAAATTGCGTTCCAAACGCAGGATAAGCAAAAGCAACTATCTGTTGCTTTTGTCGTGGCTGCTGTTCAGAAAACGCTGCAACCTTTACCAAAAAATTAATTAGCCCTATCTGTCCTCAACATCACAGTCATCTCCCCTCCTCCATATTCACCTCCAGAGCTCTCCTCCTCCACAGCTGCCCTCTTCTCAAAAAATCAGTACCCCTCATCGCACTTTCAGTACACACACTCTTCGTCCATTCTCTTACACAGAGTGTAGATCAAGCTCATCTGCCACCGATCTGCTGCCATGATGAACTCCTTTCGTGGTTGAAGAAGACACGCACTGAACCAGGTAATTTTATTCGCAGTTGACCTAAAACAATATATAGATCATGCCTTATCAGCTAAAATAAACTGTTTTCTCTAACCAAAATTGTCTCTTGCTGTGTGTTTTCTTTGCCGGAACCAAAGAGAGCATCGAAATCAGCCTCCTGGAAAGCTCAAGCACAAGCATCTTACCAATCTCTATCTCGGTTGCACAAGAAATTTCAAGGTCAGTTGGTCTGTTTCGGTTGCACAGTTACTTTATATCTCTGATTCTCTTTTTACATGTGTTTTTGGCTGTGCATGGTGTGAAACCATCAAAATGTTAACATTTCCTTACACTGTTATGCATAGCTAGGCACAAATACATGTGCTTTCGTGTTAAAGACTTTGGTTTTGATGTGGATTTTTTATTTAAATGGGAGCTAGCTAGTCATTACCTTCATTGTCTCTGCTAAATTTGGTTTAGCATTAGTAGAATGATTCTTTGTTTTTGTTTTAAATTAGTAAATTTAATCAAGAAAAGGTTAATCATTGCTGTCAAGGGAAGGTTTGAAGAGAGTGGAGTAATACTTTATGTTAGCTAGAATTGCTGCAAAAAAATTTTTTGATCAACTGGGACAGGATAAAAATTATAGGATTTTATCAAACATAAAGGATGTGATTGTGGAGTGTGTAATGTGAAAAGGGGATGGTCTTTTTTTCTTAGGAAAGAAAAGAGCATAGGATTTTGCAATATATGGATATTGGTGTTGTGGAAATTAAGAGTTTCTTTTGCACCGGTTTATTAGTTTAGAGTGGCAATTGAAGTTTCCGGGACTGGGTTTTTTTGGTTGCAATTGTATAACATGAAGGAAAGTTTTAAAGTATTAAGACGGGATGACAAAAGTTCTGGTTTATAATGTATATATGAAGGGAGAAGATTGTGTGGGGATTTTGTTGTTGCAAGGAAAGGGAGATGGTGAGTTAAATCTGTTGGTTTTTTCTTGTGTTTGTACTTTATATGCTTGTAAATAGTCTTCGTTCACAGGTCTCATAGTGACATATAAGCTTTCTTTTTTATAATATAAACTGAAGGTTTTCTTTGTCTAAACTTCTGCCAACTGTAATACTCTATAGAGCACATATTAATATATTATCATTATATTCATTGGCATTAAATTTGAAGAAATATTAGTAATACTAGGTAATGAAACATTGGCTTGTTGAAACATTAATGGAAATAAACTTAGCAATTACAGTGTTAAGCTGATTATGTTAAGTCTATATTCTCTATTTGCATTTTGTTTTTCAGGTTGCGATTTATTAATTAAGATAAATTGTTCATTCCATGTCCTTTACATCACCTCTAGGAAATTAACCTGTTAATTGTATATTAGACAAAACATTTTAACCGAGAACATGGACGATTCTCAATCACAAGATAAGGCTTGTTGGACTAGAGAGATGTTGCACGCTTTTTGTGACATATGTATTAAAGCAATTGAGCAAGGTATGCGACCCAACACACATTTCGACAAAGCTGGGTGGAAATATGTTATGAATTGCTTTAAGGATCAAAATGGCCATGCATTAACGAAAGCACAATTAAAGAATAAGTGGGACGGAATTAAAAAAGATTGGAGAATATGGAAAAAGTTGATTTTCGAAACAGGAGTAGGATAGAGTGCTGAACTGGGAACAATTGCGGCTCCTGATGAATGGTGGAAAGCTAAAAACTAGGTCTGTTTTTTTCAGTATGTTTAGAGCTGTAATAAACTGTTTGATTGCGTGCTTTTACATCATTTTTGATGCATTTTTTTCTTCATTGTCCCTTTGTTGTAGGAGATACGCGGAGCAAGAAAGTTTAGGCATGTTGGCATCGATCCAACATTGTGTAGTAAATATGATATCATGTTTACAAACATTGTTGCTACCGGTCAGTATGCTTGGGCTCCATCACAGGGTCTGAATTCTGATGAAGATGGTGTCGGTCAAAGGCAAACTAACGCAGTAAATGAGGACCCTCAGCTTCAGGAAGGTAGTGGAGATTCTAAAGAGGATAGTCTACCAAATTTTATTGCCGATGTCAATAATATGGTGGCTGGTGTCAATTTTTCCAACAGCACAAGCAATCCCACTGGTAGTAGTAGGAAGAGAAAAGGTGTGCAACAAAGTTCCCAACAAAATTTAAAAAAAAAAGGGGTGCCGGAAGCGGATCGCATTTGTTTGCGCGATTAGATAAGTTAGTTGATAGTGTGTCTGCCAAGAGTGAATGACGTCAACTATTTTGGATAAAAAAGGATGTAGCATAGAAGAGGTGATGAAGGAGTTTCACTCCATTGAGGAAGTGGTGTTCGGCAGTGAGCTGTATTGTTTTGCAACTAAGTTTTTCATGGTTAGAAGTAGGAGGGAAATGTGGGCAGCAATTGGTGATATGGACCGAAAATTTCAGTGGCTGAAATTAATGTTCGATCGAAGGGCAACCTACAGACCTTGAAGTAAGTTTACATTTGCTTTAAGGAAAAATAACAGTTATGTATGTTATTTTGTGTTATATGTTGTAGCAATTAAATTTTGTTGTGTGTCATATGTTTTGGTAATTATTGCATGCATTTCATATTTCAAGTGTTTTTGAATGTTTAGCACACTTCTAATGTTTGATTTGTATTCCAATGAGTCGTTAACATGTTGTATGGTTATGTGTTTTCTCACAGTTAAAATTCCACAAAAAGGTTAGGTGCATGAGGTGTTGTTGCGGCTGTAGAATTGCCAAATGGTTGATGCAAACAGTTATGCCTTTGCTGTTTTTTCCCAGGTTTCTTAACTTGTAACGTTTCATATGTTGAGCAATTCCTTTGTATTTGTAGTTGCGGCTCATTGGTTATGTTTAAGTTGTTTTTAACAGCTATTGTTGTACCTTTTACAAGCTGTAATTGTAGGTTTCATGTTGACTTCTATAGCCTAGTCTGAATGGCTGGAACACTTTGTGTTTAGTTTGCTTTTTCAGCCTTGAATTTCATATTGTAACTTGACAGATTTCATGGTTTTTTATGAGTTGAATGGCAGCTGATTGGTTGAATGTTAGTTGACTTGAATTGCTACTACAGCCTTGAATTATTGTTCCTTACTTGAATGTTTGATTGTGGGTTGAATGACAGTTGCTGGGTTGAATGGTTGGTCATGGTACAAATACTGGTTTGCTGATGGGTATGGCAGTAAATATATGTTGGTTTGTGCTCTGTGTGTGTTTCTATTTAAGATGCATTATCATTCTAAAGCATTTTCATTGGCTGGCCACAAATTTTGCAAGCATTCCCACGTGTATTGAGGGCTGTTTTCAGGAGGTTTTGTTGCTGTTTTTACACTGCAACGTCAACTTCATTGACTTTAGAGGGTTAGTTATTGATTTTAGGGCTGTTTTTTAGTTAATACAGCTTTATCTTTATGTTTTGTTATCAAATTTAGATGGTAAATCTGATAGGGCTACTATTATTGTCAATAAAGCAAGTTTATTTTTTCTTTTTTCCCTATTTATACAGCAGTCCCTTATCTTTAGTTTTTTTCCTCATGAATCCTTAATGGCCTGCCACCACATATTTCAAGCATGCCAATATGTATAAACACTGTTTTGAGGGTTGAATTTAAGTTTGTGCTGTAAAATATTGAATGTGTTACTTATAAGTAAAATGTGTGTGATTCGTTGGGGTTGCTTCAATTTAAATGTTTTTTGCTTAAATTAATTTTACCGTAAATAAGTTTGATTATTAAGGATTGCTGCAATGAAGATGTTTTGGGATAAGTTAATGTCGCCATTAATGTTTAAAATAATGTAAACAAATTACGTAGTGAAAACTATCATGTTACCGTTACGTTGCAGGTTGAAAATTACAATTATTGTTTTGTTGAAAAATATTGAATGAGTTACGTATAAGTTAAAGATGTTCGATATTTAGCGCTTCATCAAGCATAAATGTTTTGTGTTAAGATAGCCATTAACGACACAACAAATCAAAAAAATATTATTCAATGAACATGTATTATTTACCGATACTCTGCAGGTTGGAAATTGATATTAAGTTGTGTTTGTAGATATGAATCCGAATTGGTTTAATGCATTTTTTGATAACCATTATGAAAATGTTATGAATAATGCTAGTCGATATGTGTCGGATGGGTTTGCTGGTACAAGTTCAGTAAGTGGTTTTGGAGGTAGTGTCGGTGATAGTTATGGGAACTATAACAGTGAGGTTCAGGACAACGACCTAAATCAACAGGATGACAATGACGGTGGCGATTTATTCTGGCATAGAGAGTGTGATCGAACTAAATTAGTCATATGCACTGCTAGAGCGTTGACGATGTATTACAATATGTATGTTTACAAAGAGCCATGTATGAATTCATACAACACTGGCATGCGATGGTTGATGGAAATTTTAAATGGGCATTGGATGCGTTGTGTGAACATGTTTCGGATGGATGCGGACACATTGAAGAGTTTGGCTTTAGAGTTGGAAACGATGTACAAGTTGAAACCGTCTAGACGGATGAGTGTTATTGATAAAGTAGGCATGTTTCTCTACACTTTAGCTCTAGGTGCTTCAAATAGAGAGGTGCAAGAGCGTTTTTAGCATTTAGGCGAAACAGTTTCCAGAAATTTCAAAAAGGTTCTTCGTTCTGTGTGCTTGCTAGCAGTTGATTTCATCAGACCAGTAAATCCGGAATTCACAACAACACCATTAGAAATTGAAATGAATCCGAGATACATGCCCTATTTCAAGGTAAGCAATACTCTGTACAAGTAGTTAAATATTTCAAAAGGTTACAATCAAATATTTAAGTGTAATTAAATTGATTCAGCAACAAATGTTTTGTTTTTGTAGAATTGCATTGGAGCGATTGATGGAACACATGTACGTGCATATGTTTCACAAGAAATTTAAATACCATTTATTGGTAGAAAAGGTATATCGATGCAAAATATAATGGCAGCATGTGGCTTTGACATGCAATTTACATTTGTTTGGGCTGGGTGGGAAGGTAGTGCTCACGATACAAGAATATTTTATGAGGCGATTGGAAATACAAACATACAATTTCCGCGGCCACCAGAAGGTATTAACCCGAAAAAAATATGGTTGTTCTTCAGCTGGTCTAATTTCTTTTTCTATGAAGTATTTTGTAAGCGTTAAACAATTAGTACATTTATGCAGGGAAGTATTATCTCGTTGATTCAGGATATCCGAATGAATATGGTTACTTGGGTCCATATAGAGGGGAGAGATATCATCTTCCAGAATTTCAGCGATGAGGACAACCGCGAAGTCGGGAGGAACTATTCAACCGAGTCCATTCATCATTACGATGTGTTATCGAACGTACATTTGGAGTTTGGAAGAAAAGATGGTGAATCTTGCAAACCATGCCTGAGTTTCCTTACAAATCACAGGTTAAAATTGTTGTCGCATCAATGGCGCTGCACAACTATATTCGACGGAAGTCAGGCCAAGATGTTGCATTCAACAAGTTTGATAGCCATCCTGATTTCGTTCCTCCAGATATTTTTCCCGATGTCGTTCCACAATCACAAAGAACTGGACACCAGAGTGCATCGCGTATGGATTATATTTGTGATGGCATTGCAAATAGTTTGATGGGGCAATAATGTTTAATTGTAATAACAAATCACGCTTTTCTTGTGTTGCTAGTATTTATGTGGACAAAATATTTTATTTTCTCTTAACACAAAGAATTATTTTATTTATGTCATTTTTCGTCATTTTGTGTACCAAAGTAACCACAATCACATGTTTAACCAAACATGTTTTTAACAATAATAAAGTCAAACCACACTTTTAACTAAACACTCAAATTATAGACACAAACCAAAAAAAAAATACTTTTCAAAAAATTTATTTTTTTTCCAACCGCAACCACAACAGGAGCAGCAATACTCATCACACTCTTTTCCGCCCTGCTGGTAATGCTGGTAACGTGGGACCAAAATAATAAATTAATAAACGACGACATGCATGCATGTTGATTTTCGCATTATTATTATTAGGCTGTTCGAGAAGATGAGCCCATCTGCTTCAAGGCGATGTCTTCAAGTTAAAAGGGTCCCCATGGAGGACAAGCTGATGGCATCGGCCATAATTGCATAGGAGAGGTGATTCTCTTGGTGGTGGAATCGGAACTGGACAAGCTAAAAAGGCAACAGCAGGACTCGTAGTTTTTTTCTCGAAAATATGTGATGTTTTCATGCATTTGCAAGCATAAGAAGGTTCCGACCAGTCTTGCACTCTTGCCTGAATGGCATTAACTGTTACAGCTTACAGGCCCCAAAAGACGGCAGTGTCGCGTACTGTTCCTTGAAAAATATGAGGATATAAACCATTGTTATTTTAAGTTCAGTCCAACCTCGTGGCAATGACCTAAAGGAAATTGACCCCTCACACCTGCTAGTACTGGACAAACTGGTCCCAGTTAGAAGATTCACATATTATCTTGTTGTTGAGAAGATGCTGACCCTTATGAATTTCAAGAAGGAAAACGCAGTTATCTAATTTTCCTACAGAAATAGCAAGAGTCCATTGGCACATGGAGTGGAAAATTTGACCGAAGTGCAGCAAGAGACACGATGTTCATTAAGACCAGGTTTGACCCTGATTGTGTTTTTATTTGTTTTAAAAATATTTTCAAAAGAATTTAAATTTAAATTTGAATTTGAATTTTATTTTTAATTCTTTTCTTTGCTTCAAATTAATATTTTTTTAGTGTTTTTAAATTATTTTGATGCGTTAATATCAAATATAATTTTTATAAAATAAAAAATATTATTTTAATACATTTCTAAGTAAAAAATATTTTAAAAAACAATCCCAACTACACTTTCAAACAGAAATTCTAAAAAAAAACCAGCGTCTTTGAATAAAATAAAAAATAAATAAAAACAAAAATTAACGTTAATCTAATCAAAAGCTACAGATAGTTAAAAATAAAAAGTTGGTTTTTCTGAACTACTTTGTAAACTTGTGTCTGTCTATTTGATCCATAAAACACAGAGGTCAAAGATTAATTAGCTGTTCATGGATGGTGAGCTGCATAATCAATCAAGTAAGATGTCAATTCTACGTTTAAGTATAAAACAGCTGGTCAAGTGGTTTGCCATCTCACGAACGAGGACAGATAGCCCTGTCTACAGTGGAACATCAATATATTCTTTTTTTTTTATTTAACTGTGAATATTCAGCCAATTTATACCAAACGATAAATTTTTTAAAAATTTAAAATTAATAATTATATAAATTTTAATAATTTTAAAATTTAAAATACTCGAACTAATAATTTTTAAAAAATAAATTTAAAATTTAATCAATTAACTATATTCCTTGTAATTAACATCAATATATTCTTGTTTGTTTGTGCTTGTGAAGTTACAAGCCCGACCTTTCCAAACAAATATCAATACACTAGTCATACATCATTCTGTGCGTAGCATAGTTGGGCTTATTTTATGGATCAATTATTTATGATTAATATTTTTTTTGTTTTTTTATCATATCAATAATTAGATAATTGTTTTCGTTTTTATTATTTTATACTATCTATGGAATAACAATACCATCTCTGAATATACATATAAATGTAGAGTTATCAAATATCATATATGCAACAAAAACTATAAAACAATATTATTTGAAAATTTCTAAAATCCCGTTAAGTAGATCTAGAGTTGTTTAGAGATTTATTACTTTAAAATCTAATCTTTTTTATTTTAAATAATTTTTTAAAGACTAAGTTGTTGCAAACCATAAATTATCTAATTGTCTGGCATCCAACGATAATCCACACAAACCATCCATGAAAAATCTTCTAAATCCCTATTTAGGATAGAGGGATTGCTATGCCTAAAATGCTAGGTCTAATTTTGTGTTTACGTAGTTTTTATGTCTAACAGACAACAACTCTAAAAAATAAAAGGCATAACTTACTATTTATAGGAAAATCTGAAAAACCCTTATATTGACAAAATATTAATTTGCCTTCTAAATAATATCCATTTATTAATTCAGGACAATTTTAGAAATTAACTCAATCAAGTCCTTACTTGATTTTTCTTAGTCTAGAAATATAATCTATGTATTAATTATATTCTAATCCTTAATTTCTAAAATATACTTTAATTAAGTCATACTTAATTAAATCATCTTAGTTTAATTTATGACTAATGGTTTTTAATGTGTGTATGACCCATTAGGTTTCTAATATGTTGTCCCAAATATAAATTATAATTATAATTAAATAAAATTAAATAAATTAAACAATTTATTAATTTATATTTGAAAATCAAGTGTATCGTCTAATAACGTGTCATGATCCCTCAAATATTAAAAAGTTATTAGTGGTTTGACTAATCTTTTAGTGATCAGTTTCTCAGTATCATTAATATCTTTTCATCAATAATGTTCTAATTTAACATTAAAGCATGGAATATGCCTGTTATGTTAAATAATATTTATTCTCTACATAATAATCATTGATCATTTGAATAAGATTTAAAATTCTTTTTAAATTTCATTACATCTTAGCCAAGAATTTTTCAATCTATATTATTTGAGAACAGATTAATTTTTTTTAAAATTATTTAGGGTGATGAATCCTCTCTTGATCACTCAAGTACTTTCGTATAGTTCATGTTATATCTAATGTCTACTCTTTCATTGCCTCGATCAAGATAACATATAATATGATCAAAGTATAATATTCTCTATATAAAATGACTTAGTGATCTCAAGTTTAAAATCAGTTATACAACCATCACATGAGCCTTTACATACATATGTGATCACTTCATATGAAATTTACAGACGGATATATTCGGTCGGTATTTCAAACACTCACCGACAAATTTACCGACGGTACGTAGCCGTCGGTCAATCACAATATCACCGATGGAATAAAATCCGTCGGTATATTTCAAGCAGGAATTATTTTTTTGGCGCGCAAATTCCGTCTGTAAAACCATCGGCAAATGGTTTTTTTGTGTTTCCGACCGATATAGTGACGGAATGTGGAATTACCGACGAAAGGAAAGTCGACGGACATATTCCGTCGGTAAAGACATCGGTAAAAAATTCACCGACGAACTGGTAATCACATATCGATGGAATATTTTCGTCGGTAAAACTGTAAAATCTTGTAGTGTATGAATAATGGAGCAGCCAAGAATAAAACCCATATATTTTTTTATTATATTGTATAATAGTCTGGGCATTCTCAATGATCAAAGCTTCA
>Ga0325414_1000947_pt1 | contig 26467 bp, 20 predicted proteins | sample PopdelMetagenome_8_FD_206183 | JGI IMG/M metagenome (GOLD analysis project Ga0325414, IMG submission 206183) | Populus deltoides microbial communities from Bellville, Georgia, United States - Leaf-PdKOR-R3 | ecosystem: Host-associated > Plants > Phyllosphere > Phylloplane/Leaf | place: USA... | reverse complement strand
TATTGATCTACGTGATGATGATGAGTTCTCTGGTATTGAAGGTATTGTTAGTCTTGCAGAGAAAATGATAAAAACAAAGAAGAATTTGATATTTCCATTAGTATATATGCTTATCAAATTGTTATTATTTCTACCAGTTGCAATTGCTACAGTGAAGAGAGTTTTTTCTGCTATGCATATTGTCAAAAGTAGATTGCAGAATAGGATGAGAGATAAGTGGATGAATGACAGTTTGATTGTATATATTGAGAAAGATATCTTCGATAAGATTAATAATGAAGTTATTATGAAGCGGTTTTAAAATATAAAAACCCGAATAGAACAATTATAATGTAAGTTTTTTTTATTTTAAAGTATTTTTAAATTAATTTGACTTAATATGAGTTAGTATATATGTTTTGAATTGATTTCTAATACATATCTACATAATATAATATTTGTTAATAATTTATCTTTTCATTTAAAAAACTCTGGACCCACTACTGATATTAATGTTATGTGATTTTTATGTGATTTTAAATTAATGACCGACATTTTATTTGCGTCTGCATATATATAATACATAATCTAAAAATATTATTAACGGCGGGACAAAACTAAAATAATGTATTCTCTTTCTAGTCTCCTTTTATAACATAACCTGGACAAAGGAAAAGAAGATTATGCTTTGCCAATACATTATGATTCAAGAAAACTGCCAGTCCAGCTTCTATAACAAGGAAAATGTAAGGAGAAAAACTGAAGAAAGAAAGAAAGAAAGAAAAACTTCTGCTGCTGAGATGTGAACTTCCAGTAACGAAATGAGCAAACAAAGTTATTTTTCTTTTGTTTATAGATTTCTTAGAACTGAATTGCAGGTAAATGAAGACAAGATTTTGCATTGCAGAAGCCTATTACACTCTCATAATTTCAAGGAATAAACATTTTTTTATTTATTTTACTGATCATGAAAGTACATGTTGGCTTATCAAAACTCATGACAGTAAAGTAATAAACGCAGACAATTTACCAAGAAACCCTAAACTGTAGCCACTGACGATTATATATTAACCACATGATGAACTCTCTCGGTTTTTTAATTGGGTTATCTTTCTATTTCTTTTCACAACATAAGCTGGACTGACAAGCCTAAGCATTTAAAAGGGCAAAAATTAAAAAACTGGGTTGCAACGAAAAGGTTACTGTAGGGGTGAGAAAAAAAACTGAAAAACTGAGAAAACTGGAAAAAAAATAACCAAAAAAACCGAACCATGAAAAAAACCCGACTAAACCGATTAAAATTTTGGAAAAACCGACCGGTTTGGTTCGGTTTTGGTTTTATAAGCCTGAAACCAAAAAAAAAACCAAATCGAACCCAAACCAGAAAAAAGCAGAGCCAAACCGGAAAAAAACGAGCCAAACTAAAAAAAACCGAGCCAAAACGGGAAAAAAAACGAGCCAAAACCGAGCCAAACTGGTTTGAACCGGTTTTTATTCTAAAAAACTAAACCGAACCGAAACTGATCGTTTCGGTTTCGATTTTTTTTTAATTTCAGTTTGGTTACTTTTTTTTTTATAAAAACCGAACCGAACTGAAAATGATCACCTCTAATTTATAAAGTCTCAGAGACCAATACATATTATGTTCTTTTCTTTTTGAAATGATGCATTTGTTCTCATAAATAAAAATATAGGGGATGCTTAGAACTAATATGTAGATGATTGTCATAAGACATGTACACTGAATTGAACCGCATGAGAATTTCATATAGTAAGATTATCTATGTCTATAGAAACGTTCACGTGACAGTTATGTAAGTGATCTTTAGACTTAAGATCACTAAATTATCTTATATAAAGAATGTTATGTTTGATTCTGTTATATGTTATCTTAATATATCAAGGAAATGAAGCGACAGACATTCGATATAATATTGCATGCTTTAATTCTAGTTATTTGGCTACCGTAAAATAATATTTCTAACACTTAGAATATTAAATCAAATCTAATTTGATTATTTCCAAAAAAAAAAACAAATTTTATTTAACATAAATTCAATGAATATTTTTTCAAAATTTAATAAGAAAATTAATCACATTAAAATTCTTATTAATATCCTAAACTATTTATTACAGAAAGGTATAAGATAATGAATTTATTAAAAATAAATTTTAAAAATATTGAACATAAGTTCAATAAGAATTAAATATGTTGATTTTCTCATAAATAAATATATGCAGGTGATTGTTATTCATAAAGAAAAGAGGTCAACTCTTATATAAGAAGAGAAAAAAGAAGAAAGAGAGAGAAGTAAAGAACATTTCTTGGTTTTGGAACTTGTGTATTATATAGCTCATCATATTATTACGTACTATTAGCCTGAAATTACCATTTAAGAACAATTTTGGGTTAAGATTTAAAATATATAATGTTAAAGTAACTTAAGAAAGCCATCATCTAACCAATATCTTCTCTCTCCCATTCATAATTATAAAATTTATTCTGATAAAACTCAAGTCATGAGTTAAGAAAATCAAACTAGATTAATCTAAATTAATTTGATTTAATTTTTAATAAATATTATTTTTACACTTGAACCTTAACCCAAGGTCAAATTTAAAACCCAACCTCATGTAACATCATAATTTTTAGCTAAAAGTTTTTCCTTATCCTTTATCAGCCCATTTTCAAGTAATAATCACCCTTCACTCCTTTCTCTTTATTTCAAGAGGCAATGGATATCTACTTCTTGTGCTCTTTAATTAGATTAAATTTAAAATTATAAAATTCCATCCCATATAATCTTTACTCTCTTCTTTATTTCTCACACCGTTAAATTTTTGTATGACTTCTTCATACGACACCATCAAAGATTAAAGCCTCCCACAAATTATAATTTATGTTCACTAGCCCGAGTATCAACTCACTAACTTGGTTTTCTTTCTCTTTTTATTATTTTTTTAAGAATGGAGGTGAAGCGATGCAACAAGAATTGATTTCGTGAAGTTATGAAGTAGAAAAGGGATCAAGTTAATTGTGCTTCGTTACCGAGATAGTTAGAGAAGGTACAAAACATTGTGAATGTGAAGCTTGGAGTTGATCTATGAGTTTGAGGATAACCAAGTCAGGATAAGAACTATGTTTATTTCGGGTTGATTAGGTCATTGATCGACCTGGATTTTAATTAGATCAGTCCAAGTTATTTTTTTATTTTTTTTTCAACTCGAACAGATTCATACCTCGAATTAGTCAGGTCCCTATATACCCATGTAGGCTTTAAAACAATGCCCCCACTTCTCAACGTATGACATGTATATGAAAGTGAAAAACTTGACAACACTTGAGACTGCAAGGTATAAATACGAGAAACATTTTGGATTTCTTTAACTATACTCTCTTTGTGCTTGATAGCTGGAGGTCGGACACGCGATGCAAGGGACTAAAGGAAGCATCAGTACTGGCATAGCCATACTAATTAGTACTGTACAGATTAAGGATATTTTTCTATTCGTATCTATTCAATCATTTATTGATGAATATAAAGATTTCATAGCGTTCTTCGACTTCTTCTATTCGAAATTTGGATAGCATCCAAGGGACATAGCTTTCTAAAAGCACTAGACGTATTTGGAGGATGCATTCATAACACTGTCGAGAAGGCAATTTAGAGTATAAGCTAACTCGAAGATATCTCTGAATTTTGAATATATATATATATATATTGGTATTCTGGCATGGAGATGAATCAATTGATTATAGTTTTAGATTTGACAAACCAAAAAATCAAACTAATTTTCTTTTAAATTGAAAAAAAAAAAAGAAGAAGCTTAAGCCAATTACATTAAAGCCTAATTAAAAATATCCAAGAACAAATTTCGATAGGTAATAGAATTGAACTGATTTCTATAATAATAAAAAAAAGTTTAGGCTCATTACATCAAAGCCTTTAAAAAAAAAAAAAACTCAATCAAAAGTTTCATGGATAAATTCAATTTTTTAAAATAGAAAACCAAACGATAGTACCAAATTATTTAAGTTTTTTTTTTTAAAATAATTTAGTTGAATTTCTTATATAAATTGAACCAACTGAGAGATACTCACATCTTAAAATATCAACGACTTTAATACTTGATAAAACTAAATTTTCATCTGTTAAAAGACTGGAGAAAAATTAAGATTTTTCAGAATCACAAGTTTTTCCAAAATCATATATTTAAACAATAATCAGATTTGCCTTTTATTATCATCCATACGTTTTCTTTTACCCTAATTATCTCCAGCAACTATCCGGAGTCTAATGACTAAAATATCCCCAATTTTCTGTCTTTTCTTGAATTCAATTAACATCCACTAGTATCTTGCACTTACTTACAAGATGACCAACTTACCCGCTCCCCGTCTCCCCGTCTCTCAATGAAATGGCATGGAGATGGAAACTGGGAGGTTAATTCTGTCATTCAGACTATTTTTTTTTTTCTTTTCTGGCGTCAAACTGTCTCCAGCCTCTCTTTTCTTGCCTTAAACTGACATAAACACCCCCAAGATATTGTCTAAAGGAATCCCAAAATCATACTTCCGTCAATCTCCCTCCCATCTTTCTTCTGAAATTTCCACCACCGGCAGCTGTCCACAAGCTATTATTAGATCACTTACATACAGTCGCACAGCACAGAGTCATTTGCTGATCAACAATGGCTTCGATCCAGTTCACACTGTCTCCTACTTCCTCCATCCGCTCCTCACCATCCTTCGCCGGTTCTCCTGCAAACCCCATCACGCCCCAATACTCCTCTACCCCCACAAAGGATCTCTTCTCCTACTGCAAGCTATCGTCAAGGCAAAAGAATGTGATCAAGAGGAATGGCAGCAGAAACCTGGTTTCTACAGTGAGGTCGAGCTTGGACACGGCGGGTCCCACTTCCGCTGTTGGACAGGTCACTGAGGTCACCAAGGACACCTTCTGGCCCATCGTTAACTCTGCCGGGGATAAGACTGTCGTCCTCGACATGTACACCCAATGGTAATACATATGTTATGTTTGTTTTTCTTATCTCTTCTTTTAAAATCAATTTGCTCTTCGACTCTTCATTGGATTGGATAATAGTAGTATGTACTCCTACGGGTTGCCCATCTAGATGTTCATACAGATTATACTACTCCTTGTCAAGAATTGGCTTTAAGATTGAGCTTGATTCTGAGAGTCAAGAACAGCTCGCCGTTTGACTGGTATGAAAATGAATCGAGTTTTAATTGGATATAGCATGTGTTTCAATGCAATTAAACATCGGCGTTTTACCCTCTCCATGCTCATTCATCCTTTCCCCGTTGAGCGAGCTACATCTCATGGGACGTAGTGCTTGTCAAGCAATTCCACTAGCTATAAGAAAAACTATCGCGTGTTTCATACCATGATAACATATTGATTGCATAATCCGATCACATCTCTGGATTGATACTTGCTTCAATCCTTCCATTTCAGTTCCCATTACTAGTTTTGACTTTGTTTGTTCCTTGTGATTTTTAGGTGTGGCCCTTGCAAGTTAATAGCTCCAAAGTACAAGGAATTATCCCAGAAGTATGATGATGTTGTGTTCTTAAAACTTGATTGCAACCAAGAAAACAAGGTAAGTAGCTGCCATACCTTATTGATCGAAGCTTAATGACATGCACACACGAGAAACACCACCTGGGAGACCACCCTCTGAATTTGATAATTGTTGGCAGCCGTTGGCAAAAGAGCTTGGCATAAAGGTAGTACCGACCTTCAAGATTCTCAAGCAAGGCAAGATCGTGAAGGAAGTAACCGGGGCCAAATTCGATAATTTAGTTATTGCCATTGAGAGTGTCAGATCCACCAGCTGAATCTCCTTTCCTATTATTCCCTCTCGTGGAAACCATTCTGCTTCGATATAATTACTCCTCCTCTGTGTGTACTTATTTAATGCTGTACGGGTGGAAATGAAATGGTTTAAACCTACAGTGAAAGAAACTGTCTGTGATGGATTTTTGTTTTTTTTCTTTTCCTCTAATGTCGTTTCTCTGGAGCAGCCATGCATTCAAAATAATCCAAAGTATCAAGGGTAAATTACAATGATCACTTGATATGATTTGTTCGTGGTAGGTAACAGCATCTCATGTATTAAATAGTGCAAACATTAGGTGGCATACTGTGCTGTAAGGATTTGAGGTGCCAAATGTTACCACACTCATTGTTGTGAATCGCATGGCATTAACTCGTGTTACTCTTGCCCTGCCTTTGTTGGGAGGTAAATCCAGAGCCAGTGCTGGGATTTTTTTGATGAGCACGCCAGCTGTCGATCAAAGAGAAAAATAGCCTCAGCTTTCTAGGTGAATAAAATGACTTGCATAGGGAGGTGGCAGAAGCACTCTTCCATAAGAACAAGTTATCCATATTCTTTCTTTGTTTTGCGGAATATTTCATGTAGATTGCTTCATGTCTTGCATCTTCAAGAACAAGTAAACACCTATGGGATCTCATATAAAAACCAAAAGAATATAAAACTATCTCTGATATCAGGTTTTCTTTAAGAAGAATCAGGTTCTCTTTATGGCCGCTACTTTCCAGAATCTTTTAACATTATTGATTACAGAAGCGCCAATATTCCCTTGTACTCTTCTTTCTTTTTACGAAAAAAGAAGAAGAAAGAATGGAGCACTAAAACACACACTAATTATGCATTCAGACAAAAACAGCTCAATTTGGGGGCACAAGGAAATGATGGATAGAGAGGTGACTGATTATGGCGCAGGAACCCTTTTACCGGGCAGTGCTACTAGCATGGAAAAAACAATGTGACTGACTAATCATGTCCATTCGTGTCCACCAGCAATCATGAAGTAAAAGTCTCCCTTTTTACCAATCATAGCAGCTACAAGCAAACAAAGACTACTCTCCCTTTTTACCAATCATAGCAGCTACAAGCAAACAAAGACTACCATTATAACAGCAGCTCTTGTCATTCTTCGTGCATATTGGATGCATCACCAAACATAGAAAGGATAAGAAGCATGAAAATCTATCTCAAAATTTATTTTTACACTTAGTTTAGGAGAGAATTGGCAAGTTTCACTGTACTACATAGCTCACACTTTTACAATAGCATACAAAAAGGGCATAAATCTAACTTGCCATTCCTGAACCTTTAGACAACTGGTAGAATTAAATGGATAAAAGAATTAAGAACAGGAACTCACACAATCAAGCACATCCATTCCCGGTCAAGCTATGGCCCATCCAGAAAATACATCTCAAGCTATGGCCCATCCAGAAAATACATCTCAAGCTATGGCCCATCCACTACTTGCGGTGCCTCCGCTTTTGTTCAGCTCTCTGCCTCTTGTCCTCATCCCATTCCCGGTCATACATTCTAAAAGCTGATTAAGGACTTGCAATATAAAACAACGATCTTCAAAGAAATAGCAAAGCATGCATTGTATTCGCATCACAAGCTAGCTTGACAACAAAACTACAACATTGTAATGCTGCATGCCTAATGCACATCATGTCCACAAGCCAGTACACAACTAAACGCAAAATGCAAGGTGTACAGCATATTGTTGAAAAATTACCCCATCACAAATTACAATTTACAGCGGACAGGGAACAGGGAACAGGGAACAGGGATTTAAACAATTTTACTGACTTCCAGATCCTTCAATTGAATATGCACATGATGGCATGCATTTTCAGCCATGCATTATTAATTACTAAAGAATGGATTTTAAGGATACGGATCAGCATCACGACGAGCCATCTTGCCAGCTACGTCTTTACCATGAATCCTTATGGGAGGTTCCTCCAAGTGACTTGAACGCTGAATCGTGCCCCCCTTCCGATCTCCCCTATCCCTACCATCATACGATTGTGACATGCCAAGACTAAGGGGAGGAGGTGGTGGGGCAATAGGAGAATATTCACCAGCTTCCCCAGTTGGCAGATGATCTCTTTTAATTTTCCGTCTCTTAGCAGCTGCACTAGCGTCCATTTCCTCCTTCAAGAGATGGGTTTTCTCCCTCTCCCTTTCTCTTTCCCTCTCTTCCACCTACAAATTAGCAACTCAGAGATATAAGCAAAAACCTTTCTTCTTCTAAGCACAAAGAGACCAATAAGAGAATAACAGCATCTAGTTGTTCTAAAAAAATAAAAATAGACCATCATCTATTTCTCTTTAATAGTTTGGATAATATTCAAGGCTTATTTTTCTTTGATGATTTCATCTTTAAATGGTACAATATCCAAATTGACAATTGTAGTTCGTACAGTGTAAATCATTCCAGACTCAGACTCGCAAATTTATGATGTCAAAGCATTTGCACATAATGGATGAATCAGAGCACGGTTGTATAAATACCCAGGGGAGAATCTCTTGCTTGTCTAAGTCGGTAACAGTTCCAATTCAAACCAACAAGCACCAAAATGCAAAACATGATCCATGCCAAGTGATCAGATGAACTTGTAACTTGTATGGTTTCTACTCAAACAAGGTAGAACGTGTTAAGCAGAGTGTTGCCCTCTGCAAAAGGTGCCAAATATCCAGGACAAAAGAAATTATTCATGATACAGACGACTGAAGCCATTGGGCTACAAAGAGAGCCAAACATCAAAAACTATGGAGTCCAAAAATGGGTACGTTATCAAGACCACAAGAAATATCATACATCAACACGGCCGCAATGAGAAAAATTCGCTTGACAAGTGAACTAAAACAATTATGAATTACAAGTGAAACTATGACATTAAAACAGCTCACTTTTATGCACTCATGCTCAGAGTCCATATGACCATAAAGGATAGCATTCTATCAATATGCCAAAATATGGAGGAACAAATACCATATGACAGCAACAGTTAAATTATGCAAGTGGCAAATAAAACAAACCTCCTATCACAAAGGATGTTAATCATTGGCTCAGAAATCAATTTAAGCCACGGAGAGCAAGCAACTATAAGAAACTAAAGAAAACAAAAGTACAAATATCAGTTATACAGGTATATGTTGTCCTCTATTAAATGTCATTGCAATTCCTAGAAATGATAAATCGGATTCAACTGTTTCATACTCAGTCCAATCTTGCATGTATTAAGTGTTGAATGGCCACTTAATGAAGAATCAAAATGGAATCAACGAGTTAGCGGCTAATTCATACCTTAATTGACAGCCCCTCTCGCTCTTCTCGCTTTCTCTCACGAACATCATCTTCTTTTCTTCGTTTTGTATCATCTTGTGAAACCAAGGAATTTTCTTCTGATCGTCTTCGTTCTTTCTCGTCATGCCTAGGAGAAAGCCTTTGGGCATGTCTGGTAGTTCCAAACCTTCGATCAGCATCTTCATCTCTTCTACCAGAAGCAACTGACTGGGGAACCATGTGAGGAGGTAAAGGTGGTGGTGGAGGCAAGTTTTGCCCATGAAAACGATCATCACCCTGAGATTTTTCAGCAGATGTATCATTGTACCGTAACTTGCTTCTGTCATCTTTGGCTTTGTCAGCTAGTCTATCGAAACTCCTATCAGTACCCCTATCCATCCCTCTCTCATCCGAACGCTCTCTTCCATATCTTTCCATTGATTTGTCTCTCGATCTGTCAGCTAAACTATCATCCCCATGGGATTTATCAGGACGCTCTGATCTTTCCCGATGATCCCTATCATATCTATCATTAACTTTATCTTTTGACCTATCCAAAGGTTTATCCATACTCCTATGCTTATTCTGTTCATCATTTCCCACTCTATCAAGATCCACAGATCGAGTATCTGTGGACCTCTCTCTTTCAGAGAATTTAACTTCACCCTCTAAATCTCTCAATTCACCATCCCCTTTTCGCCGTTTACTTGATCTGTCAGGTTCTTCAGCAGGACTCGCTCTTTTTTGCAACTTATCACTGGACTTTGAAGCAGCAACGGAGTTATCATGCCTTGGAGAATGAACAAGTTGAGGTGGCTTCTGCACATCAGCAACTTCAGTTGCTTCAGCTTTTGGCATAGGTTTGTTAAGTCCACTATCTGACTTCGATTCAGCAACATAAGAATCAGATGCTCTTGTAGACAGAGTAGAGATTTTTCCGGAAATTGAAACTGCATTACCATTCAATGTGAGTGCAGAAGAAACATTAGCAGCACCCCCCTGCCTGCCCTCTGATAAATGAACCTGGATGTCTTTGTCACTTGTGGATGAGGATGGAGTTCGGCCAACAGCTTTTCCAGATTTATTATCATCTTTTACAACATCTTGCTTTGGTGTTTTGGAAACCAGCCGCTTAGTGGAAATTTTCATCTGTCAATAAAGAGAAGGAAAAAGAAAATCAGACAAAGGTAAATTATAATACATCCTTTTTAGGATTCAAGAAATAATAAATATCTTGTGGGTCCCAAATTGTAAAATCACTACCTCGTGTCTATTTCAACAGAAAAAAGGTATTGTTTCTTTCCCTCGACACAAGAAAAAAAAATTTTCTCACTACCGCTGTTCAATAAGAAAGTTTAACATTGCCTTCATTGACGCACTATATAAAATTGTCTACATACCATATTGAACACAATCTAGACAATACCTCAGACTCTGCTAAGTTCTTTGGAGCAGCTCTGACAGTGCCATCCTCCAATGTTCTATTTGATGAATCATCCACCCCCTTTCGATTTTCTGCTGATCTTGATGCTCCTACATGAACAGCAGCTGCAGAACCAGCAGACTGAGCATTTGACCCATTGGTCGATGAACCACCTTTGGATTTTTGATGCCCTTGATCAAATTTCGAATGTGAGACATTGTCTGTTCTATCTGACCTCCCATCAGCATGTTTTGCTCTGGATATCTGCTCTCTGGTTGAATTCCCAGGATCTCCATGTTGGCTTCCAGTGAGAGGTGCTCTTCCCTCAGCAGGTTCACCTTGAGAAACATTAAGAGCAGAACTATTTTGTGCTGCAGCTACATTTCCAGATAAAGATTTTGATGCAGCAGATGGAGGCTTTATTTCAAGATATCCCATGCCAAATTCTTCATCTGTAATCCACGAAGGCTGCAAATAACAAGAAATTTTTTAAATATGTAGCAAGGGAAGCTAAATTCACTAGTGAATCCCACCAACCTTTCTAGCAGCCAAAGCTGCAGCGACACCTGTTGCCAAAACTTTGAGATCCTCCCTTTCATCACTTTTGATTCTAGTTACCTGTATAGAAAAGGAGACAAAGGAAAAGAACTGAAGTTATGGTTCTGAAACCATAAAATTAAGATAAATAAAGGTCTCCTTTCTTGACATCTCTTACTCGTTTTTCAAGGTTAATACCACTCCTTTTAGTAACTGGAAAAACTCCAGAAATTTTTGTCAACAAAATAAGAGCGTTTCGAATTTCCATGTACTCAGATGATTCCAGACACTGAATCAATAGCCGAGACATTCTCTGACTCCATTTCCAGTGTACCTATCACCAAAAGAGCAGATAAAATGAATAAACAATTACCACTAATATGACCAATACCCAATTATGGTATAGAAGTAAACACATAATATCCGGTTTTAACAGATGATTCAATAAATCACATCTCTGTGCCTTGAATATCAGTACTGACTGACCAAAAGGTCGAACTTGGCCAAAGGAAAATGATCAAGAAAAGACTAGAGAGTAAGAAAAAGCCAGCAAAGAAGGGAAAAGTAAGAGGCAGCAATCGGTCAAGTGGAATAAAAACAAAAATGATATTCAATGTAATATTATCAATGAAGAAAATATAAAAACTATAGTGACCTTTCATAAAAAAAAATCTCAAGAAATTAATTTAAAGCTTAAACTTTTTCCAGTTCTCAAGAGGATTTGCGACCAGAATCAATATCATTTAGAAGACCTTAAGACTTCTAGATTTCATCTAATGCCACATATTAGCTCTAGTGGATACTTAAAGATGACTTCAGGATTTCCTGAGCATGACTAGTTTCAATATGGGGATCCTACATAAAAATTAGTCCCCAATTTAACACACGTCCAGAAATGAACTTAAGAAAAGTAAGACCAATAAGCTCAGTTTGAAAAGTACATTAAAGGCTGAACAATGCATTATGTAGATGAATAGAATTGAATGCAGAAAGGTAGATAAAGAATCAACACTTGATGCAAAGTCATCCAGGTGATGAAATATTCAGAAAGAGATTTCAGTTTGTGAAAATGACAACCAGTTGAAAAAAATAAATACAACTTCCATCTCAAGAACTAACCTTAATGAATTGACCATATGTAACTCGTTGGCTGTTCGGAAATCTATAATACACAGCAAATCCAGGCATATTTCCACACTCATGTTCATATATAGATTCATCACTCTGGTAGCAAAGCATTCAATAAAAGAAAAGAAGAGCACTGAGTTAGGGTGCAGGCAAGAAGAAAAGCAAACAAATGGTTATTTCAATCAAACACAAGTGCTAAATTCAAACAAGCGCACTCCCATGTGCACTTGCATATAATTTAATTTAGGGAAAGAATAATTTCTTTTACTTTATGAAACAAACCCTAATTAGTGAAAGGAAAAATAAATCTGAATAACAGAAAGGACCATGAAGTTGTCAATACCTTCCAGTAGTAAGCAATCTTTAATGTCTCGTACAAAAACCTTCCAAGTCTACCTGCTTCATATTCAGTACAGCAGCATATCATAGGTTGTAGTGTTTTACATATCAGAACATCAACATGGTTTACTGTGTTGAAAAACGGAGTGCCAAGTGAATGAAGAGTATGTACAAACATGGCACAATAAACAGCATCTGGCATGCTGAAAGTACAACGGGGAAAAATACAACGCTGAAGGAACTCCATATTGATTTTCAAAGTATCAGGACAGGAAGTCAGCCATTTGTCCTTTTCACAAGAGAGTCGTCTACGAACAGATGAAACATTATCTTCGTGTTTACGGAGCTCACTAGTCAAACGATCAAGAGATTCTTGAATCCTTTCCTTCTCTTTCTTCCTTTTAGTAATTGCTGAACTAGAATTATCAGAAAGCTCTTCCAGAGCTTTAAGAGCAGCATGCTGCTTGGCAATTTCAGACTCGTAACGGTTTCTAGGAACATAGAGATCATAAAGTGTGAGTCCCCAAAAAGTTGCATAGAGATCAGGTGAGAGACTATTCCAGGCTTTTGAAGGCAACATGGTTTTCACAGTCTCAAGAAGATCCGACCACCTACATACCATTGATAAATGATTATTCTTTACTATAAAAGCAACTTTCTTCATAAAATCGTTGTTTCTTATCAGGTATTCCACATGCAAGTTAGTGTATAAGAAAAAGAATCACAGGCCAAGAAATGCTACAGAATAAAACAAAGTAAAAGACACGATTATTACGTTACAGACTTATGGGAAGAGCCAAGATCCAGAATCACTCCGCCAGAATATTCTATAGCTTCAGGCTCCAGGATTGCACTTGTATTAGTTACTGTTTTATTGTTTTCCAAGGGCCAGAAAACATCTAAACTGCCAGCGCACTTGAAAAGCCTCATGACTGGACGATATATTAAAAATGCAACCTAAAATGCACAGAGAAATGAAGATTAAAGTTATGTTCAAGCATAAGGATACCTGTCATAAAGACTAAATAATACTGCACAGCATGTAATTTATAAATGATCAAGCAGACATAATAGGATAAATCAATGACCAAAATAAAGAAAAATTAGAGGCTTGAACAATACAAACACACACACAGAGAAAGGAAGCAGAGACCTCAGGATCAAGGTGGTACAGGTGGACAAGATCATCAAGAGAGGGAATCAACTGAGCATATGCTGAGGGTGGCGTCACAGCACTACAGAGGAATTCCACATATTGAAGAAGGGTTCCATGACACCTATCGAACTGCTCACTGACCATTTTAATGTAAGGTGCATCCGCATTTATGACAACCCTGGAGGAAAAAAATATATGAACAGTCAGCACTCCAACCAACATCAACCACATCCCATGGAAAAGAGCATGTCAAAAGCTAAGACAGACAGAAAAAATTACTCAAGAATTTTAACATTAAAACAGAAAAAGATTTAAATAAGAAAGAGGACCAAATTGTGTAAACATTCATGAATAGATGCAAAAAAAAAAAATTAGGGACATATTCCCATTTCAAATATGCACACAGGAATATTCAGATACATGTTGCACTTGGTGGAAAAGGATGTGTATATAGGGGATAAAGTAAAAAATCATCCATGTTTAAAAAATAAACATCCTTCACAACCTACACCATTTCCATGTTTTCTTCTCAGAAAATATCCTTGAGAAAAAAAAAATATTATTTTAAGCAAATATATAAGAAATAAAGTTGTACTTCTTACACAGAACGATGTTGAGCAATAAGTAACAAAAGGGGGATCGCTGGCTTCGGTTCATCCTTGGGAAGCAATGAGTCTCGTAGCCTGTTAGCAGATTTGAACAGTGCCTGCACAGAGAATAAATTAGGCATAGCTTGTAAGTTGCCCTGATGTGTTGGAAATTCAGTCTGGGAATGTCTGAGGTGTAAGAGTGAAAAGGAATATTGCATAGTCAAAACTTCCATCGTTAGCAATAACAATCTCATGCTCAAGTAGCTTGCAGATATATGCTCAAGTTCAGCAACAATAGGAAATGTAAACTAAATCATAACCACAGTACACTACCTACAGGAATATGTAGTAAGCAAGGGCAAACAATGGAACCCTAGGATGCCTAGCTTAATCTAATAGCATATAATTGCTCTTTGTGCAAGTTTAGGCAACTGAAGAATCTGTCATGATTTTCAAGCATCAACAAATGGAATCCCCAAAGCCCAAATAAGAAAACCCTACATTTCCAAATGGAACTTGTATTTCAATAAACTAGTTTCCGCAATGGTGTTGATGAAATCACCAGGTCACGAGAAATGCTTTTAGCCCAACATCAGGGTATTTTGACATCACATAACCTTGGATGTGTAACATTAGAATAAACTTCAGAACCCTCAATGCCAAACTAGAGGGTTTGACTACAGGGATCAATATCATTCACTTTTGTTTGTCTATCACATAAATGTTTCCAGATAATATGTAAGAATATAGAGGTGGTATATAATGAAATACCGTTTACTAAAGTATGATTTACTTAGTTGAATCAATATCATTCACTTTTGTTTGTCTATCACATAAATGTTTCCAGATAATATATAAGAATATAGAGGTGGTATATAATGAAATACCGGTTACTAAAGTATGATTTACTTAGTTGAATCAATATCATTCACTTTTGTTTGTCTATCACATAAATGTTTCCAGATAATATATAAGAATATAGAGGTCGTGTATAATGAAATACCGCTTACTAAAGTATGATTTACTTAGTTGATTTTAGTGCACAGAGAGAAGCTAGATCATTGTCTTAATTAAAAAATAAATCTCAGTGAAAAGGAAAAAACAAATGATTTTTCCACTATGAAATCCAAATTCAGGAAGAAAATAAACCATTATTTTACTCAGGCATGTGCCTCCATTGAAATAATCAACTTATGGAAACATAACTTGCTACAGTTGCTTGGAACACTTAAAGGGAGCATTGAGACCTTGTTATTTCGGGTTACTCCAAAAGAAGTAGCTTGATACCGAAGAGTCTCACTCCCTGCCATTGCATCCAACTGTTCCTCTGTTAGGTTCTCTGTGTATTGAACATTTGCCATTTGTTGAAGAAGCTCCTGACATAATCATAAGACTCCACTATTAATAGGCAACTGGACGTTGAATTAAAAGTTATAAATTTTGTAACTTCTAGATCTGAATGATACCTGCAGAAGAACAAGCTCAATCCCCTGGCCCTTTTTCAACTGATTTCCTAGATACTGGAAAAGGCCTCTCAATTCCATAGATGGATACTTCTTACACCTGGGAATAAACAAACTCTCTTCATGCAATTTCAAGTTATCAAAAACAAAAAAAAAAAGGAGAAGAAGAAGAGGTAGTTCTTTACATAAAGTTCCAAGTTCATCAACAATATTATTTGTATAACGTAAATGAAATCAAAGGAAAAAAAAATCTGTCATCATCATGATCCATGGAGAGGAAGGGATAGCATTTCATCAAATCACTACGAGAACACCAGAACTTCATAACACGGTATGATCAAGTATGGAAATCAACACATCATACAACAGATTGAGCATCTCTTAAATGCATAACAGCTAATATATAAGAGACCAAATTAGTAGAAGCAGCCACAAGTGATCTCAACAAGAGAAAGCCCAACTAAAATAATTCCACTAATTAAACTTGATGAATTTTAAGTGCAAATAAAATAAGTGGACTAGGAAATTAGCAAAAGAAATCATCTTAAGAAATTATGAAAGGCTTTGATGATTTTACATTGCACATAGCTGAGGTGGGAAATAGTCAAGTGGAATTGATCTTTAATTTATTAATGAAACTATTTCAAATAAGTGTAGTATCATAGCAGTTCAAATAAATTCAAAAGCTACTAAAATGGGAAATCAACTGTCACATAACTTCAGCAGGTGTTAAACTTGGTGTTTTTGAAGCTTTGAAGAGATGGCACATTCAGCATACATGAGCATAATAAACTAAGACAATCATCAAAGCCATTTATCCATATCGATGCTACAAGCTCCAGATGGTCAACCAACAATCTCATCTTTACCAGTGACCATGTAACTGTTCTGCTTGTCTTATATCTTATTACATCTCTACTCTTTGCTTTATTAATATAAATTATCCAAGATAGTTACCAAATTATTATTATGCAGCACTGCTATCATTAAGATATGTTCTGACAAACAATGTTCAGACACTCTAACATATGATACACGCCTAACTGATAAGAGCATTGTAGATCAACAGGATTCTCGTAATTAGCTCCCATCACAATCTAGTAAAGGCTGAACTCACCAATTAACTTTGATACTGAAACAACATTTCATTACAATAGAAGTGCATATTGAGGATGCCTAGGCACGCACAGTAATGAAGAATAGGAACAAAATGAAACAGCAATAGAATCATGAGTTAATTAAGGAAACATCAGCTGTGAATAAATACATCTACACTAAATATGATATAACCTTGCTAAAAAGTAGATTACCAAATCAACATGGCCAAAATCAAACCTCCTATTGATCCACGGACACAATATACATAACTTCAAAGAATATCCTTATGTCCCACAAACATATCCCGCAGACCAGTCACCTGATTCAAACTCTGATTCTATGACCAAAATCTCTGTGGACTTCACCTCAAGATCCTAAAGATTATTCTCATAGTCAACCAAATCATTTACATCCTACCTCCCCCAGTTCCTCTATCTGCTACAGATAACTAAGCTTGCCAACTGCTAGACTATAGTGAAATTTATGTTCATAAGGAATTGGAACCAAACCAGACATCAGCCATAGATATGACTAGCATCATTAAACTAGTCTTCAGAATGGTAAAAGCATCTCAGCTATATCAATCGATATCACATCCACCTTCCAGCAGTTCTTCATTCATCAGTTTTATGACTTATCAAACCCAAAAGGCCACACCAATTACTTCACTCAGACCTTATCCAAACTCATAAAATGCTACTCAGTAAAAGAATCAGCCTTCTGGATTGCATAGGATATATGCAAGAATAAGAATAGAAGTGACGGATGTAGTGTATACGCACCTTGGATGAGGGCTTGTCTATTAAAACAGGATTCCAAAAGGATGGAAATAAACATGATGTGTACATTGAACAACAAATTGAAGGCATTCTAAAAATACAAATTTGGAACATGTCGATTTGGATGCTTGTGTTTTGGTATATGAGTATGAATGAAAGCATGCAACTAGAATGAATGATATTGACCATGACCACACAGGAAGAAAAAATTCTAGTATCCCTGAACAGATTTGTGCCTATAAGATTATTTAAGCCATGTAATGGCCACAATAACATCAAGAAGAAGAGCTTTGAGAACAAAATGCTCAGACAGGATAAGGAGGGAAACCATGAAAAGAGGGAGAGGAATAAAAGGGGAGAAAAGGTCAATGTGAAAAAATTAACAGAACCACTTAAATCCCTCGAAAAGTTTGTTAATTTGGCACAGTAAAGACGACTGAAGAAGATAAGGATCACAGTCACAGACCTGAACCACCAATCATTAGAAAAGTACAGAAAAGCAATTGATAAGTCTGATATGAACAGATGAATTGTCCCCACTGCTCAAGAGGTTTGATTTTTTCTTAGCAAACTATGCTCCTATAGCTAAGATGTCCAGAGGTAGCAATGACACTTCATTAGCATTCAACACATCCTCTATAGCAGCTCTCAGGAAATTAAAAAAAATGATCTTCCCAAGTTGAAACCTAGACAAGAAGTCTACCAAAAAACAGCCAAAGCAGCATTACCTTCCCTGCTCCCATCTCTCTCTCTGAAATAGGTTTAGCACAGCATTAAGAAAATAACATGAGGAATATTAAGCATGTGCAAGCCAATTTTATGTCCTTGATGATTATCCAGTGAATACGCAAAGCACGGAATTTAAAAAGAGGCACCATTCTCCAAGTTGCAACTGAAAACTTCTCTGAGACATGTCAGTAAACCCCCATACAGTATTCCCCACCAACCTAGTTGGATGACTAGACAAAGACACAACAAAAGAAATTAAAAGAAAAAAGAATAAAGAATAAACTACAGGTTCTAATCGCCAGAACTTCTAAAAAGAATAGGGAGTCAAGACAGTTATGCAACCCCAAAAATTGCCAGCCTAATATCTCTGAACATGCATGTGTTGATATGACACTCTTTTTCCAGAATTAAATAGTGTTTTGCATGTTAAAGATATCCAGCAGCCTATGCACATGCACTACAATCAACTGTTTAATGACATTTGTTCTCCAGAATTAAAGTGTTTTGCATGTAAAGATATCCAGCAACCTATGCACATGCACTATAATCAACAAAAAGAAAAGCAAAGTTTTGTGGACTAAAGTGAACTACCCCCATTCAATGTCTTACTGAACAGCCAGGCAACAATGAGAGCTCTGACAAATTTCTGAGTGTCACCTCCACAGAGTTTGATTTTACTTCAAAAGCCTTCACGCCACGCATGGCATTCGAAATTAGCTATGCACGCCTTCCATAATCATGAAGAAATTGTGGAGCCCTGGAGAACATTAATGTCATCACCAATACAAGCTAATGCAGCCACAATCAAAACAGAGTGCTCTCTCCCCTTGTTCAGAACACTTGTCTCATAAAACAACAATACACTTCTGCAGGACTCACATTGGTAGGATGTAGTGAACATCAGTTCTGACCAAAACATATACTGCTTCCACGCTACATTATAGGAAACACTCATTGAAAGAAGCATCAAGGAGAAAAACAAGTCTGACAAGAATCTGAAATATCCAGAACCAAGCTGCCTTCAAATTTCAGACCATACCTAAACATGAGCTCTTCAGGAGGACAGTAAATTAAACACCAATTCCTAGCCATTTACATGTTTGCTGAGAAAAACCCACCAAACAGCACAGTTATGCATGCAAGAGACTTTCCATACATTCCACCATCAATCAAAATCTGCAACTTAAAGAGTATTTCAACATCAAGTACCTTTCAACAATGAACCGTATATCCCCCGTCCCTTTTCTTACTTCAGGGTACTAGCTTGCTACCATTTTCCAATAATGTCTTCATTACAGTCACCAATATTCCAAGTTGCATTAGAAAGTCTAACGGCAAGTTTTACTGAAATCCACCTCTGACACACAAACAGCCCTTCTTTGAACAGGTTAAGTCATCAATCTTATCTGAATATTTATCTTGAAGAGACATAGAAGAAATAGAACCAAATGGAAGTTTGAATAATGCAATCCCAATGAACCAGACGACCAAACCCCAAGCACAAAGCCAGCTTTATTGTAAATTTCCACTGTTTATTCATAAAATAACCACCAACAAAGTCACTCATGAATCTCAATGATCAAAGTAAGAATAGTCTTTTTCACCTCCAATCTCAAGTACGCCAAACTTGAAAAGTTGTCAGAAATAACATTATTGTCAAGTTTGAATAATGTAATCCCAACTACCCTTCACTTTTCTTCTTTTTTTTGTTTTTAATCTGCCAACTAACTCTCTTACTCAGATATCATTTCCCATTCCAACAACCTTCGACTGTTTCCATCTCCAAATCCCATAGATTTCTCAGATTAGTGCCTATTCAATGCCAAGTCATGTTGGAATTGTGCTAACCTCCTAAATCAGGGACTCAGAAAATCTGCAATGTCCACAACAACCTCAGATCCAGTTATCCTGCTTTTGCTGAGTTAAATCTGAAACCTGGAAACTGATGAAAAGCTTCCCAAGATACACCTAAAACTCTTAATAGAATAGTTTAACACACAGATAGACTCCAAGGATAGACTCCAATATAACTCATGCAAAATATAACAAAACAAAGTGGACAAGCAGATACAAAAACCAGAAACCAAAAGGGAAAACACCAAACACATACTTATGATTGTGCATATCAAAGTTCAGCAAGACATCCAACCTTTACAATAGATTAAAAGACTCTCAACATTGAATTCTCATCTGCTAAGCAACCATGCAACCATATTTGTTAAAGGCTCTAGTTTTGATACAAAGGGGCAATATAAATTCTACAAGTAGAAAAACACAAAAAAAAAAAAAGCAGTGTTTTGGAAAAGAGGAAATGTAAACATACAGGTGACCCAAGAATGAAGCCAGTGATTGAAGCCAGTCTGACAAATTAAGGCCATCATCTTTCAGCTTATCACGGCCACCTTGCGCTAACCGCTCAATAACAACATATTCCAAAATATCATACTCGAGCTGCACGGATAAAGAGACATATTGAAATGACTGTCAATAAGCATCCCTACATAATTGTATACACAAAGATATGCAAATTGTCCATTAATTTTGCAATCATTGTTGGAAGGGTCAACAGATCAGGACTCAGGCTTTTTTTTCAGTGTTCTTGCTGTTCAGATTAATGACCAGGAACACAATTGTTCTATGTGAAGTTGTGGATGTACAAATTGGGTGGTGGTCCCATAGACGCCAAATCCAAACACATCCATAGCTGAATTTAGTTTAGGCAAGTTAGCATTGTGCCCGCATTTTTTATACATACAAATAATCTTAGTCTCTTATTTTGTAAACAATTTTAATCAAGGCTAAATATGTAATTTTCATCAAACACTTTGCATACACTCTGTGCAGTCACAAGAAAATATCTGCAAATCTTTCCCTCCTATTTAAATGGATGCTACATCTCTCTCTGTCTCTTCAGCAAGAAGTGAATCTTTTCCTCCTCAAAACAAAATATCATCACTGTTGTCTTCAAAACCAAAACAATCAACTTCAGAAACCTCTTTTTTTTAATATACCAAAGACCTCCTTTTCTTTTATCAATACCTCTTTCTTTCTTTTTTTTAATTACTTTGATGGCATCATAACTCATGCCATTTTTGTCAATTACAGTATTACCAATCTTCTGCTTCTAATTTAACATTAAAATAGAGAAAGCTGCTGGTCAGTTTTAAGAGCACAAATTCAATCAGCTATGTCTGTTTCCTATCTGAAAGAAAGTAAATAACTTCAATTTCAATTGCCTTAGCAACTACTCTGATATAGCTTTGATGAAACAATGAAATTCCAATCATGAATTACATGACAAAAGGAAATGAAGGTCCGTCTTTCACATGGACTGTTTTCAAGAAATAGAGATAATAAATTGCAGTGGAAAAATTAGAGAATGAAAACTAGAAACATGAATATCAATTGAGGTGAGAAGAAGCATTATTTTGGAAAATGAAATGACAAAGCCAAAAAAGATTCTCAACTTCAAAAGGCTGCAAGTACAGATACATTCACACACCAGCTACAGCTAGGAAGACATGCTAAACCAGTGATAGATAATTCCAACATTTCTAGTTCTTAATTGATTAGCAGATTCAAAAATTAGATTTGAAATGTCTATAATTAAAAGAAATCATGTTATTGGAACATAAATTAAATATTTTTTTCCAGATAAAATCACATGAAACTGTAAGATTACAGTGATAAAGTTTGTGGAAGTGTAAAAGAAGAGAAGATCATTAGGACCAATGCAAGAAGCTTTTATGGCTAAGTATGACATCAGATTTCAAATGCTCAAGGAGAAGTCATTGTAAATTAAGAGAGAATTCAAACCTGAGTCAAATACTTGAAAGCATCTACAACAGGAGAGATCATATCCCTGTACGACTCAATCTGCATGCCAAAAATTCAGCAAATAACTTTACCTTAGATTTGATTTATGAAATACAGATCAATGACAACAAATGCAGCATTTTCTTTAAAAAAAAAAAGCACCTGGTGAACAATTGTTCTAAGGACAGTCATCGGGTTAGCATGAGCTAATTTTGCAACCATCCTACCCAGCTGCTTCAAATTTTCCTTCGCAAGCCTTTTCAATATCCTTCTAGTATCCAACTGCATGATAACAAAGAGAAACATACAACAAACACCAGTAAATAACAATGAATAGTATGATTATCTTAAAACACCAAGCTTGCAACAGTAAATTAAGATATGCATATGGTACCTTGGCTGTTTGTCTTGCAGCCAAAACCACTGGATTCCGCTCATCATCTTTTTCCCATTCACCATATAAACGATATCGCACCTGGTAAAAACAGAAGTAATTTAGCCGTATTATCTGTCAAACTTAGGCAACATCAAAACTGGAAGGATCAAAAGACAGTTACAATGAAAGGCCAACCTCGTAAGGAAGGAGATTCATTACTTCCCAGATCTCCTGCCCAACAGCTGGATTTGCAGGTACCAGCTGTAAAGAAGGAAGTAAACATGCTCCAAGGGCTTCCTCAACCCTTGACCTAGCTTCCCTTAGGTGCAAACGAGGAACTCGATTTCCAGGAATAAGAAGTTCACCATTTAGAGGTCCATCACCACTATCTACAAGCTCAAGTGCAGACATATAATAACCTCTTAACACTCTACACACCTATCCATAAAGAAACCAAAAAAAATTAAAATAAAACAAATACAATGTAGATGAAAAAATTCACCAAATATTAAAAATTAAACCATGCACCTTGTGCAGCAATAATGTATCACGGTAAAGATAAGGTCCAACAGTGACAAGCATCTGAAAAAACTCTTTGGGAAGATCAATGAAAGAGACATGGCCTGAAGAACTTGTCACACCCATTGCATCAATACCAGCAATTCTTGGTGACCCACAACTTTGAATATGTGTTTGACGAATAATATTATATGCTGATGAGACAGACTTTTCAATGAGCCTGAATATATATCACATCAAATACAAACAATAAAATTTCATTAATTTTCCACGCTGATGGGTGGCAGAAATAATTGGAACAGAGAAAGAGACTTCTTTGTTTAGATTCTAAAAATTTACATAGTAACCTCAGTGCACATTCACAAAGACTATAAGGTGCGTGTGTGCCTGTTTTACAATGAATGCAGATATAAAAATAAATTCAAAACTTTACCTAAATAAGCCGTTACATATTTGAGTATGTGCAACTGGATTGAGAGGAGAGAGACGTTCAAAAAGTATATGGGCATGATACCTGACAAAACAGAAGCCACATGAGTATGATACCTTGGGAAAAAAGCTATGCATTACAATTAAACTAGTGTTCTACCAGTACATTTCTGTGGCACATAAAAAAAATATCCATATGTTTGAGCTGGAAGAAGTCATCTTTTTATGGAGTATAAAAATGACACTCATTTGAAGCAATAATTATTGCAAAATAAGAAGAAAAGGAAAAGAAAATGAACTTAGTGGCATTCTACTAGTGAGGCTATTTTTTTAAAACCAAAATATCTCTGTTGAAAAAGAAAAAACGTGAAATGCATCAAAAGTTGGAAACAGTTAAACAAAATGAAGACTCCCAAAACTACTATACAGTTTCACACCAAACAATATTATCTCATCTCATAACCCTAGAGTCAAAACGCAACCTCGGCGGCTAACATAACTCCTAGTAGAAAAAACATAGAAACAATGGATGAAGATATATTATCTCATGTTCTTTTCCTTCTTTTCATCCATTCCCCCAAACTCAATTATATAAATGAAAAGTCTTAGATAGTTAAACAATGAATAAAAAGGAGGGATCAAATCATGGATGAAAATAATTATTTTCAATACTAAAGGAAAGAAACCAAAGAACATCACTTGACATTTCATTTTACCTTAAGTTTTTAAATAACAAAGTAGGTTACAGGAACAAATATCAGCAAAAATATCTGACATGGTATATTTGAAATCAAGAATATCTACCAAATATCTAAAAGTAGAGTCCAAAATTTATTCAATCGATAAGAATCATGGTGCAAAAGGGGAGAAGGCCAAACAAAAAGAAAGAAAGAAGGAAAGAACGAAGCTAACATTATAATCTGCAGACCATATTAAATCAAAGGTTTAGTATATTCTCAGATGAGAACCACCATTCAAGAGAAAAGGCAGTGGAAAAGTCTTCTAGGTAATTACAAAACAAAGACTAAATCAATAGAATGGAGACCAAGAAACATCAAAAGCAGAGAATAGCAAAGCCACCACAAGCAGGAGTTATTTCCATATATAATAACAAAACAGAATGTTAATAAAAGAAAATATGATAGACATTCAGAGAGCCATCTCTTCATTATACTACATCGATTCGATTAGAAGAGAGTGAGAAACAGGAGAAACTCTGGAAATCACTCAGAGAAAAACAAAAGTACATGAACATGAAAAAGTTCCTCAGCAATGCAATGTCATTTGTGGAAAACTTTGAAGCAGTTGCCAACTGACAATGATGACAGTGGTATCCAGAGAAAACAGTGGCAGATCAGTGGTAGACATGGATGGACATGCATGAAGAGAAGAAACCAGGTGGACAAGACCTATCCATTTGGACCTTTAAAGCTTTACTTTTCACTTTGTTGAATATGTTTCCTGACATTTTCTTGGAGGGATAGGTGACAGTCCAGTGAACTGCATCAACCAATTTCAAGTTCAAATGTAATCTTGCAACATCACTGGAGAACTTTCATGTTCATGTACCTTCGTTTTTCTCATTGAGCTATGATATCTAGAATTCTCTTGTTACATGTCCAATTAGGTGTAATGCAATCAATTCAAAGCAAAAACTTTTTATGAATGGGAATTAGCTAAGTAATTCAGGATATTTATAGTGCATCTGTTGTGCTGAAAACATTTTCCTGGATCTTGGAGAAAGAGCTGTTTTCTATTGTTTGACTATATTAAGGAAAACAATTTCTTGAATAATATATTATTTTCACTGGTAGTTGTGAAGTAATGGTGGTAACATGGTGATAGTGGGGTGATCATAGTAGTCTGGGCATGGCTGCGTTGGTGATAAAGGTATAGGTGTTAAAGAAGTGGTTGCAATGGTAGTTATGATTGTAACAGGGTGGTGCTGCTGCTGGTGGCAAGGGAGAGGGTGTTGTTGTGTGGTGGTGGTGGTGTGGTGACAGTGGTAGTTAAATTGGTTAGTTGATTGTAATAAACATATTCAGAATTGGCAGTCCTATGGCAAATATTTTGTCCTCCTCCATGAGGCTAAAATGTTCTCCACAAAAAAAGCACCATTTATAGTTGACTCAGATTATATTTTCCTTAGAGCAGAATGTCAAGATTAAACCTACCAGTCATCCACAGAAAGGAAACCAGTTAGCAAGCCTAAAGTTTGATTGTTTTCAAGCTCAGAGAATCGTTCGGCTACTGCCTCAGCTTCCATGTCTAAGGCAGCAAAAAGATCTATGGTCACATCTCCTTGTTTCTCATCATCCATGAGGTCTTTTCCAGTAGCAGCCAGATTTATTTTTCCAATTTTGTTAGCCTGCAAAAATTTGCATAGAAAATCAAATCAAGAATGCACAGATAAAAGGATTAAGACTAAGCATACTCTGAATAAAACAAAGCACATAAGCACTTCAAACAAACAGAAAAGGAACATGTAAAGCCTTCACTACAAACCATTGATATACACAAACACATCAAACATGATGGTAAAAAATATTAAAAACAAAAAAAAAACTGAAAGCAGAAAGATATAGTGGAATACTGTAATAAGGAGCAATATGAATATGGCAATATACCTCATCCAGCCGTTTAGAAGAAAATGTATTATAATGCTCAAAAGCCTCGTCATCCTTGGGAAGTAAATGTGCACATCTGCAATGATGAGCAAATTAAATGAGTAAAAACGATAAAAAGAAAAATCAAATAACCAATTGATACAACAAAGCAAAATAAAAGAATGATCAAATTACAGATTATAAAACATAAAAAAAAATGCTGCAGCACAAAATAATGGGATGAACTAAGGCATAGCGCAGCATAAACTTCAGAATGCTGTATAAAGAAGAAACAGGTAACATATCACAAACAAAACAATATTTTCTCACAGCAAAAATCTGATGCACATTG
>Ga0325414_1000945_pt1 | contig 26493 bp, 22 predicted proteins | sample PopdelMetagenome_8_FD_206183 | JGI IMG/M metagenome (GOLD analysis project Ga0325414, IMG submission 206183) | Populus deltoides microbial communities from Bellville, Georgia, United States - Leaf-PdKOR-R3 | ecosystem: Host-associated > Plants > Phyllosphere > Phylloplane/Leaf | place: USA... | reverse complement strand
GGGGGGTTGGATCATCATAAATGATAGGATTTTTACCACACCGAATAAGGAAAATAGGACCTTGCAGCTGCACCCTCCAGCTGATTTCTTTCTTTTTTTTCTCTGCTGTTTTCCTTTCTCATCACGCCTGATTTTTGGAGCTGAAGACCACGTTTTTGTTGCCTCATTTCAAAGGAAGCAGCTGGCCCTATGGAAGGAAAGAAAAGAGCCACACCATCCTCTAAAACTGGAAAGAAATCAGACGTAAAGCACCAACACAAAATCAGAATATTGTAGTTTCTTTTTTTGCGTTTTTTTACTGCAAATCAGTAGGGATTTACGTCCTAGGATTAAGGCATTAAATCCTTTCTAAATAGAGACATATTTAGGCTATATACAAGCCCTTCTAATGACCTAAGAGAGGCAGCAAAAAGAGAGCAAAAAAATAGCAAAAGGAGAGCAGAAAAAGGAGAGGAAAAAAAAGGTAGAAAAAAAAAGAGCATAGAAGGGGGGGACGGAGGCAAAACAAGGGGAAAGAAAGGAGGCTTTTTCTTTGATACTAAAAAGCCTGCACTGGAACGTGAAAGAGAGAAAAAAAGGAGGAGAAAAAGACAGGATCTGCAGGTGTTTCTTCCCTAGTGCTCCAGCTGCGAGAACGTTAGGGACCCTCACGTTCTTTTCTCTTCTTACGCCTGCTGGAGGGAAGGTTAGCCGGCCATGACTTTGTCTTTTTGTTTGTAATAAAGCATGCTTTCCCAGTTTCTTTTTTTGTTTCTCTCTGTTGGCGTTGTAAAATGAATGAGGCTGTTTGTTTTTTTTAAGGTGAGGAAATAGTGGGGTTTGTGAGGCACGGACATAAGGGTTTAATTTCAAAATTCTGGTTTCATATTTTTGGCTCCCTCGTACACATGTTTTACTTCTCTCATGTTTCTTATTTATACATGAATAGAGCATGCTTCTAGTTTTTATCCTTGTTGTCTGCGTGGGATGAGTAAAGCGGCATTTAGTTTTATCAAAGAATGGGTTTGTGGGTATGGACACTGTCACTAGAATGGGTTGATGGGGTATGAACACTGTCACTAAATTCTGGTTTCATAATCTTGGCTCCCTTGTACACATATTTTATTTCTCTCCGGTTATAATTTTTTTTAAGCTTCTTGTAAATTTTATAATATATGTGATCGATTGATTAACTTTTATTGCGATTTTTGTATTTTATTGCAATGCTTGTGTTTTTTTTAAAAAAAAATATTTTCTTGTGTGTTGCATACGGCCAATACCCTAACATGTTTTTGAATTTTTTTTTATATACAAAAATATTGGAAGTTTTGAAAATGTGTTTTCGCATGGATTTCTTAAACACAAAAAAAAAAATTGTTTTCTTGCATTTCTGGATTTTACAACATGTTTGTAAAGCTCCAAAGGGTATTGGCTAATATTCCAAAAAATATAAAAATCTTATTTTGGGGGGAATTCATCTATTATTCACCGCTAATGTTTGGATAAAGAAATCCTTAAAGGATGAATATCCAAAATATTATTGGGAATAATTTGTTATTATTCACTGTTAATATTTGGATAAAGAAACCCGGAGTGGTAAATATCCAAAATAATTTTCTAGGAATAATAAATCCGCACACATCCTTGAAAGAAGCCTTGATTATAATCGAGGACATTTCAATTTTTTTTGCTCCACGGTTTATGAGCCATGAGAGTATAAAACACTAAGGCAAAAGGGGGCTTTTAAAGCGCCCTAGATTTCTAAATTTTTGTCCCTCGTCCTTGCGATTTACGAGTCGCAAACTCTTGAAATACTAAGGGAAAAAGAAGCTTTTAAAGCACATGGAATCTCCTTGGATTTCTATCTTAATAAATTTAGTTAGAATCAAACCTAGGAAAACTGATGGGATTAGAAAACACCAACACCATAGCAATTATAAGACAAACCAAACACCAAGCAGCTTACCTTAGGTAGGGTGTACTAGGGGTGCTAACACCTTCCCTTTACGCAACCAGTCCCTTGCCTTAGAATCTCTGAAAGACCAGTTAGGTTTCCTAGTGACCATAATACTAGGTGGCGACTCCTTTATTTACAAAAACAGAAAACGACCTCGAAACCAATCGAGGATCGCCGCGACGCTGCGCTCCGCCGCGAGGGTGCGACAACTTTTAGTCAATGTTTAGATTTGTGAAGCATCCAACTATAAGCTGAGAGTTTATTCAATAATGATGGTTACGCTGTGCCCTAACGATACCTTGTAAACCCCCATACTGCTTTCACGAAAGGTGATCACTAGGCATATCATAGACCTTTTAAGGTCAAATAGTAAGTCTACCCCTCATGTAGTGAGTTAGAACTTACCTTTAAGATATGAACTTCCTAATAATTCATTTTGCATCAAGGTAAACCTAATCAAAATCCTGAACACTGTAGGATTTTCTGATCTAAGACCATGACTTCAATGACTTTTTCCGAGTAGAGGCAAAAAATGATGCAATTAATTAAAGGAGATTGCCCAAGGATCAAAGTTGGGGAATTATCGCGCATGACCAAAGTAAATTGCTTAATGGATAATATAAAGAAGCTTGCGTTAGTATTGGATTATGTGTTGAGAGAAGGTATGGGAGAATTGCCCATCTAGAAAGGCTCCCAGTATAAATTTCTATAGTTAAGGCCAAGGTTGTCAAAAACACATTTTTGACACGGCACAAAAAATGCAAAATAAATTTGGATTGTAAAAACAGATCATAAAATCATAAGGAATTTTTTTTCATACATAATTTAAATAACTTTTCATTAACTAACAATTAACAAACTTAAAACAAACAATCTACTAGTGTGTCATGTAAACTAAAACTAGCTTCATTGTCTTCATTTTCCTTATTATTCCTCAGACATTCATCAATATTACTATCATCAAAAGGATTTTTAATGTCACTATTAGTACTAACACTAATATTATAAACATAAGTGCTACTACTAGTACTAACACCAATATTGTCAATATTATTTAATTCAAAACTCCTTGAATTCTCTAGATTGTCATCAATTGAAATCTCCAAATCATCTCCAATAACATGACTCTCCATTTCAGCATCATTAGGAATTTTTTCTTCATCATTTTCATCTTCTTTACCATTTTTTCTTTGTGTCATTGACACCAAGCAAATCAAAGTTTGATGAACCATCATGTTTTTCTCCCTCGGTTATCCAATCATCATTAGATGAAAGATCATCTAAAACTACACCAAAATCATCAGCTTGCCTTTTTTACTTGGTTATCATTCAATTTCATATTGCACATTACAAATACCAAGTCATTCATTTTTTTATGGTGCAAATGATTTCTTCGTTTTGTATGAACCTACATAAACAATTCAAATTTATAAGATTTTTATCAAATATTTCAACATTTAATATGATAAGATAAAAAAAACTCATCATTTCAAATACACTACAGTTACGCTCACATCTATATGAAGTACAAGTCAAGCTTAGAACTCGGATTGCGAACCTTTGTAATTTTGGACACTCATCCCTATAAGAATCCTACCATTAAGTTGGAGTTTTTTTATCCCTTGCTGTTTTGACAGCCTTAATGCCAAACAACCCTTTTGAATCCTTGAATGATTCAAGTTGTAAGTCAATTTTGCATCTTTCAATTGTATCAAACACTATCATTTCTAAGCATTGATATACTTAAATTTTAATGTTGACATTAACCTTAAAATTGAGATTATAATGATAATGAGGATTCAAATAATAACCTGTTGCATGTAAAGGTCTGTGGAGTTGAAGTTCCCATCTTGCATCAACAATATTCCATATAGGTATATAACTATAAAAAAACAATAAAAATATCATTACAATCTAGAAAAATCTTAATTGGAAGTATCTCTCTAAAGATATTCATATTAATAGAGGACACCATATGAAATAAACAATTAGCAAGATATATACCTTTTTTTCACAGAATAAAAATTTACTTGTACCTTTTTATTTGCTTGATCCGTTGCTTTATATATAAAACTCATAGATGGTTTCTCATCTGAATCAACTAATTAAAGAATTCTAATTAGAGGATATGCTGCTTTAATACATATAATAACATCGTGCCAAAACTTGTTATCCAAAACACAGTTTTGAATTCGTTTCCCTTTCTTTATTCTTGAAAACCTACATAACCTCCATTATATGGAAGTAAACATAGTCATCAGCTGTATTTTATGATCATTTCAAGCATCCTAGAGTCAAATATGTAGTAGCAAATCGAGTAGCAACAAGCCTAATCAAATCCATTCCTTTCATAAAGTGCCTTAGCATGGAAATAAGAATAGTTCTTGAATAAATATATGAGGTGATTCTCCTCCCTTTAGCAATAGTTAATTGATGAACCTCTAGGTTCTTCTCAAAATCTTCCAATATCAAGTCAATACAATGGGTAGCACATGATGTCCAAAACAACCTCTTTCTTTTTTCCATCAATAATTGTCTTACTGCCCTTTAATTTGCAACATTATTGGTGATTACTTGCACAACATTTTCCTCCCCAATCATCTCCACAATGGCATCCAACATCTCAAATACCTTATTAGCAGTCTTTGACATATTAGAAGTATTCACCGATGACAAAACAAATTGTCTATTTAGGATTATTAACCAAAAACTTATAAATACAACGTCTTTTTTTATTTGTCCATCCATTATACATTATTGAACAACCTGTTTTTTTTTTCCATTCTAGCTTGTAATCCTCAAGCAAGTTCATTGTTTGATCCACTTCTTACTTCAAATACTTCTCTCTAATATAATGGTAAGACAGAGGCTTGAAACCTGACCCATGCTTTGCAACCAATTCAAGTGCCTCAAGAAAGTTATGGTTTTTTACACAGTTAAATGAAATTGTACTAGTGTAGAAAAACCTTATAATTTGTCGACATGCTTCTTCTCTAATATCCTTTTTTTTGGTAATTGATTCGGGGTTGTTTGTGTACTTCCATTCCCACTAGTTGTTCCTTTTCCTTTGTCCGTGGAGCTAATTTGTTTCATTTCATCATCATCATCTTTTCCAATATATTGATGAGTCTTTCTTTTCTTTTCAGTTGCCTCTAGATTTTTCACCAAAACACCTAAAATCATCTGCTTAACATTTTCTAGTACTTGTTGGCATTGATCAACATTCTTACGAGTGCAAGCCGAATGATACTTGAAACAAAAAATACCTCTACTGATAATTTTTTGACAATACTTGCACTGAACTTTTCTAAAATTCTTATCAATATCTATACCATGTTGCCATCTCACACCAAGCCTATTACCAGAAGAATGTTTTTCTAGATGCCATATGTTTAATAAATAAAGAATCAACTCAAATCAGCCCTGTAATCAATCCAAACATTATATGATTCTAATTAATTTTTTGTTAAAAAAGAAGTACTATAATACATGTGTTATACATAACAATTCATATAATTCAGAAACATGCATAAAGAACTCGCAAAACTAAAGCAATAAGATGATAAGATTATATAATAGATAGGAATATGGCAATAGAAGCATGCATCCATACTGTGTTAAGCATGCTGAGGGTGATGATAATAGCTCCACTAAAATCTGACTAGTCTTTTGGGGACATGAAATAGAGATCACAGCAGCATGACAACATTAAAGAATCTTACACTGGTAGATATGAATATGGCAAGCGCATTTTGATTTCATATGCAATTAAAAGTCATAATATTGTGTCTTGCTTTGTATGTTAAGCACATGTATCATCAAGACAATGAATAGCAATTAGCTAAGAGCAACTCTGTACTAATGAGCCAAACCGGTGAATCCCCATATTTATTGGTCAATTATGATAAGATCTCTTATATTTATTCATGTCTTCTTGATCAATGATTTCTAATATTAATGAAGAAAGAGAGCTTTAAATTATTCCATATTTTAGTGAGAAAGAGTAGGGTAATTGATCAACAACCTATAGTCTGGACAGTGCTTTGAAATTTGTAGGCTATATATATATATATATATATATTGAGTCTGGTGTGTGGCATAAGCAACATCCTTCTTGATAGTTTAAACTTAGCTAGTATGCAATCATTGTGATTTAAGAATGGAAGACCAACGATTGAGAAAAGATTAAATATGAAAAAAAAACCCTAGACTAAGGGGCATCAAAGAAAACATTTAGGAAAGCTGTGTGAAAGCCAAAAAGTAGAAATCACCCGCGCGCTTAAAAGTAAGTTAAGGCTAAAGGTAGGAAAATTCAAATCGAGTCTCGGAAGGGAAAAAAAGTTTTAATTGAGAAATGGCACAACAAATACCAAAATTCGATGTCGAGGGCAAGAGTTCAAAAAAAAAGAAAAAAGATATTAAACCATGAACATATTTTTTGGTATATATGATAAAGCCTCTCACATTTTCAAATGTTTAAATTGGTTATCCATTAAAGAAAAAGTTGGATTTGCTTTATGGCCTCTGTTAAGAGAATTTTGATCTTTTAGGTGAACATAGCATGTCACATTCTTCTACAAAGACAATAAGAGAAAGAGAGTTAATGAATAGTTGATAGTGATCATGTCTTTGAAACCCTTAAACACTATTAAGCCTATGAATTTCCCTTTCTTTTGTAGCCATGAATCATAGTCTACATTATATGCTTTTAAAAGCTCTTTTTAATTAAGGAAGCAATTTGAACTCATAAATGACACTCTCAAAAGTTGAAGAGCTTTTCCATAAGAGTTATGGCTGCATGAACTAAGTTACTGGTTATTATGCATGCTTATAAAATGGATGCTTAAAAGAGATAAATTTTCAATAAAACCTCTAGTCTTTGCTCAAACCTTCTACTATTGAAATCCATAGATGGTCACCTCGTCACATACCATCAAATGACATATCCAAAATTAAAGATTAAAATTGACATAAAGAACCATATGAAAACTATTTTAATCTTATAACGGATAAATTTCTATTTTCAAAACATAAGACAATAAAATGATTGCATGTGTTAAATAGGGTATGTTGGGTCTTTGACCAAAAAAGCTTGATTTTCAAAAATATTTTCAACATTGATATTTTTATGATTTCATTTCAACAATTAGACTTGAATATACATGATCTTTGAAAGGTACGAGTTAAACAAAAGAAAATTCTTGAACAAAAAACCATGGACCGAGTTTGCAAAATCCTTGACGAAAATGACATCAACACTTCTCGACACTCCTTGAGAAGTGGGCTCGCATCACCAAGAATACATTCAGATTAACTGAAGACAATGCTGCTTAAAGACTGTGATATCCCACATCGGAAGCGAGCGTCCAGAGCCAAGGCTTTATGAGTAGTGCTGGTCGCTGACTTGTTGTACTCGTTTTGGGGTGTCAGGCTCAGAAGTGGGCTCGCGTCACCAAGAACAAAACCGTGAGGGCGGTAAGGCCCAAAGCGAACAATATACAGCAGGTTGGGCCGGGCTATTACATTTCGGTATTAAAGCTTAGGTTGTTATTCCGGGGACATGAATAATTATATGGTGTTGAAATGTGTTTCAGGATGGTGAGAACAAGGTAAAGAGGTAGGACTGATCCATTCCCAGTTCAGGGAAGCGATCAGAGTCTTCATTATGAAAGTAATCCAGACTGGGATCCCTTGGCAGACACCTCGTCTCATGTACCTGTAACATCAATATACTCTAAAAGGGGCGAGTCAGTGAGATTTCAAGATGATTCGGTGTCTCGTCAGGCAGAGGTATCAATGCTCGAGGTATCAGACAGATAGGAGGAAATAATATACCCCCACTAGTGGCATCGGCAGCTGCATCAAACCCATTTTCAGATCCTGCTTTTATGGATCATATAGTGAGAGCTGTGGCAGTAGGAATGGCAGCGAAAGTTTCTTGATTCTTGCTAGGTATTACAAGAGGTTTATTGAGGGGTTCTCCACTATAACATCACCTTTGACTAAGCTGGCCCGCAAGGAAGTCAGGTTTGTTTGGTCTGAAGAGTGTGAGGCAAGCTTCTAAGAACTGAAGGAGAGGCTCACTTGCTACTGTGCTAGCCCTTCCGTCAAGGACAGAAAGGTTTGTGGTATATAGTGATGCCTGAAAAGGGGTCTAGGATGTGTTTTGATGCAACACGGGTGTGTGATTGCTTATGCATCGAGACAGCTAAAGTTGCATAAAGTGAATTACCCAGTTCATGACCTAGAACTTGCAGCGGTGATGCTTGCCCTAAGAGTATGGCAACATTATTTGTACGGGTCACAAGTTCAAATCTTCACGGACCATAAGAGTTTAAAGTATTTGATGTTAGAGAAAGAGCTAAACATGCGACAAAGGAGATGGGTAGAGTTGATAAAAGATTATGATTGTGTGATTGACTACCATCTTGGTAAGGCTAATGTAGTAGCTGATGCCTTGAGTAGGAAGGGAAAAATACAAGGGTATACTCCCTAGAACCCAGATTACAAAAAAGTGAACATAAGTTAGGATATACTCCTATCGTGCATGCGATGGTCCTGAAACAAAATACATATTATTGAAACATGAATATCACAATAATATAGCAATACAAATATCCAACAATTTAAAAAGGCAAACATGCATTCATATTTTATTCACTTCTCCCTTCTGGTTTTCATTGGAAATTCTTTCTCCTTCAACTACTAAAAACCATTTCCTCTTCTATTATCAACCTCCATTCAAGATTTCATAAGATCAACCATGATTATTTGCGCTTAACACATTACCGATACCAATTTCACTAGTATCATTATCACCCCGTAAGAGTCAATGCAAGGTGATCCTCCTACCCAAGATCCTAACATACACTAAATGTATGCTAGCAAATACATGGTGATCCCCTTACCCGGGATCCTAACATACACTAAATGCATGCTAGTCAATACATGTTGATCCCCTTACCCGGGATCCTAACATACACTAAATGTATTCTAGTTCACGCCCCATATCACACTTCTCATATTTCCTTTGTCAGTGATAATTTCATCACTTGACAATTCACACAACATCCTTTCACCTTGAATATTATTCAAAATATCAACATCATTACGCAAAATTTCCTCCCTTCCCATAATATCCAACATTCGGTAATTCACATATCACATCAATAACATATTAAATCATGGAATTTAACTTGAAAGTATAGGTGTGGATCACCAACCTGTAGTAGAAGCTCTACTTGTGCTCCTCTGCTGCTGCTGTTGCACCACACCGATGGTCCCTCCTGCAAGCACAGGCTCATCTCATAAATTTTTCTCATTAAATGATATGTTTTATAATAATCATATCAATAGCTAATAAGTCTTTCTTTCAATAATTTCTTTCTTTATATTTTATGTTTTTCTCATTACACCCATTAATGTTGTCATTCTTTATCCAGCTATAGTTATCATTCATTTCTTTACATTTGAACTGTTACTGTTTAAATCTTGAACTGTTACTGTCCAACTATTACTGTCTAGACATTGAACTGTTACTGTCTAGACATTAAACTGTTACTGTCCAACCGTTATTGTCTGAACTCTCCTCAGATTTTTAACTATATCCAGAGTTTTAGAACTTTGTTTCTAGCAAGATTAGTCTCGTTGGAAAGATATGACACGAGGATACAAGTTCTCTGCAGGAAGGAGAACCCAGTTCTGCCCTTAAAACAATCAAAATTGTTCATCAACAAGTCAGACTTACTACCCTATAGAGTTTGTCATGACCCAGTCTCGGTTGATAACCCATAATTGGAGTTTTACAGTTTAAAATTGAGCAAGACCAATTTCCTTAGCTAGCTAACATCCAAAACTACAATTTCTATAAAGGAACCTGGTCCTAATTCCCTCATCCTGCTATCTGAAATCTTACCGAAAGTTAGGAGACGAGTCTGTCCAGATTCGTCACCCCCTTCCCTTCACACATAAGTTTCACAAACTACCCTTTCTGGGTAAATTATCATGGTTTCACATCCCCAATCATATACCAAACATGAATTAATTTAATTTTAACAATAAATACTATTTTCCCCAATTCAAGTCTAAGAACCCTAATCTATAATTCAACATCAAGGCATCAATTCATTATCGAATTTGAAATGAATTATAAGATCATGTTTAGAACACCTTACCTAGTACGAATTAAGGTTTTGATCTTCAGTTGAAGATTTTCAACTCCCTTTTTTTTTCTAATGATAGTCGGCACTCCTTCTTCTTTTTTTGTTCAATTTTCTTGTTAATCCCTTGCCCACATATGTTTATTCCATCTATAAACCCTTAATCTTGGATGAGTTTTTGAAATTTTGGTGTTTCTCTCTTGATTTACAAGAATGGATACAAAAACTCCCTCTTTTCTTTCCTTATGGTTGCTACAGATTTTTGGTGAGAAGAGGAGTATTTATGCTCTCAATACTTTATCTTTTAAAGTTTTATCCTCATGCAAATAAATTCACCTACCCATAACTATAAGCCCATTAGATAACATTTGAAATGTTGTCTCTATACCCTTGTTTACCCTCTCCTTCATCTCCTTTACTTTCCCATTGCCTGTTGAGCCACCAAGACATTGTCTCAAAGCATAGATTGGATCTTTAATTGAGCTAATAGTGATCCCTCAGGCTCTACACTTAACCGTAAGCCCATCTTCTTCAATTCCACTATACTTCCTTGTTCTTTTATCTTCATATCATTCATTAATGTTTTTCCCTTTCTACTCAAGGCATCAACTACTACATTAGCCTTGCCAGGATAGTAGTCAATCACACAATCATAATCTTTTATCAATTTTACCCATCTTTTTTGTCGCATGTTCAGCTCCTTCTGTGACATCAAATACTTTGAACTCTTATGGTCCGTGAAGATTTGAACTTATGACCCATACAGATAATATTGCCATAATCTTAGGGCAAACACCACCGCTGCAAGTTCTAGGTCAAGAACTGGGTAATTCACTTCATTCGACTTTAGTTGTCTCAATGCATAAACAATCACACGCCTGTGTTACATCAACACACATCCTAGACCCCCTTTTGAGGCATCACTATATACCGGGCTAGCATAGGAGTAGAAGTGTGCCTCTCCTTCAGTTCTCGAAAGCTTGCCTCACATTCTTCTAACCAAACAACCCTGACTTCCTTGCGGGTCAGCTTAGTCAAAGGTGATGATATAGTGGAGAACCCCTCAATAAACCTCTTGTAATACCCAGCAAGACCCAAGAAACTCTAGATTTTTGTCACATTGATAGGTCTCTCCCATTTCAACATGACTTCAACCTTCCTTGGATCCATAAATATTCCTTCTGTTGAAATTGCATATACCGGGCTAGCACAGGAGCATTGGTTAACCCAAAAGGCATCACCAAAAACTCATAATGCCCATAACGGGTTCTGAAAGCAGTCTTCTGAATGTCTTGCTCCTTGATTCTCAACTGGTGGTACCCAAACCTCAAATCTATCTTAGAGAACACCCTAGCACCCTTTAACTGATCAAACAAATCATCTATTCATGGAAGTGGATATTTGTTCTTCACCCTAGCACCCTTTAACTGATCAAACAAATCATCTATTCATGGAAGTGGATATTTGTTCTTCATTGTCACTTTATTCAATTGACAATAATCGATGCACAAACAAAGTGTTCCATCCTTTTTCTTTTAAAAAAATTCTGGAGCTCCCCAAGGCGAGTTACTAGGATGGATGGAGCCTTTATCTAACAATTCCTGAAGTTGGACCTTCAGTTCAGCCAATTCCATAGGTGCCATCCTGTAAGGAGACTGGGCTGTAGGAGAAATTCCTGGAATAGTTTCTATGGAAACTTTAATTTCTCTAATTGGAGGTAATCCAGACAACTCTTCTGGGAACACATCTCGAAACTCTCTCATAATAGGAATACTAGCCAAATCCATGCTACCCTTTTCCAGATCTCTACATGGGCTAACCAAGTAGAATAACCCTTTTCTCATTAACTTTCCAGCCACCAAGACTGAGATTACACAACTTGAAATTACTTTTCTTTCCCTTTTAAACACTACTCTTTTATCATCTATTCCTTGGATTGTCACCGTTTTAGTGAAACAATCCACTTGTGCCTTATATTTACTTAGTCAATCCATGCCTAAAATCAAGTCAAAATCATATAACTCTAACGGCATAAGATCTACCCTTAATTGTAACCCTCCAATATATAGTTTTACCCCTCTATAAATATCATCAATATGTATATTCTCTCCCAGAGGTGTACTAACCGTCACTCCTACACCCAACTTACAAGATAACACATGCAGGTTATTCACAATTCTATGAGCTACAAAGGAATGACTAGCTCCAGGATCAATTAAAGCATAAATTTGTATTGTATCTAACTGTAAAGTACCTGCCACCACATCAGGTACAGCTCCCACATCCTCATGGGTCATGTGATATACCCGACCCTAAGTCCTTCCCTCCTGAGCTCCAGGCCTTCCCCGAGTAGCACTTGTCCCTGACTAGTAGGCCTGATAGAATGATTGACTATAATTGATTGTTGCTAGCTCCGAACCTCAGTCCTCTAACCATGGGCTCCCTCGGTAGTTTTACGGGGACAGTTCTTCTTCCTGCAATCGTGTCCCTACAATAGTAACAGCCTCTGCTTACATGCAAGCACTCTCTCCATTAATGCCCCTCTCCTCTACAAATATAACATCTCTCCGGCATCGTGACGCAATCTCCAGGATGTCACTGCTCACATCTTTGACAGAATGGATACATTGGTCCCTTCTGCTCTGTAGACCCTCTAGCAATTGTGACTCCCTATCTAGCCTGTCCTTCCCAGGATCCTCTTCCATCAATCTGTCTAGATCCTCTTGAGCTACCTCCTGGGGTGAAACTCCCACTTCTTCTCTGGAACTATCCTAATGACTGCCCACTCTTCCCTTTCTTTAGGAGAGGAGGTCTCCTAGTCAAAAACCCAAAATCTCTCATCTGAGCTCTAGTTTCCTGACTCTGCTCGACCACTGGCTTCGGAGCATCCCTTTTACCCTCTTCATACCCTGAGCAACCCGAACAGACTGGAACTACATGGATGGCTATTAATATCATTTTCAGCTCCTGCTTCAGCCCATCACGGAACCTCTCCACCTTGTGGCGCTATGTAGGAAGGTAAGTGGAGGCAAAAGCTATTAAATCCTAAACTCTCCTCTCATACTCCAGAACTATCAAATCTCCCTACCTTAAATCCAAAAACTCTTGTTCCTTTTCCCTCCTATGCTCCCAAGAATAGTACCTATCCTCAAACTCTTCACGAAAGTCCCTCCATCTCAATACCTCTCCCGATCTCCTCTCTGATGGTCTCCCACCTAGAGTAGGCACTTTCAATCAATACGTGAGTCACGCAATCCACCTGTAGCTCCTCTAGCACCTGCATCTGATTTATAGCTCTTTCCACTTTCCTCAGCTAGTGCCCAGCATCCTCTTTACCATGGTAAGTCATACAACTCATCTTCCTCATACCCTTCACCTACTACACTATGGTGACTACTCCCCCTAATCTAGGAGTTGTACTGGAGGCTCCTGCTACCACAGCTCTCATTATATGATCCATAAAAGCAGGTTCTGAAAATGGGTTTGATGCTGTTGTCGGTGCCACTGGTAGGGGTATATTATCTCCCCCTATCTATTTGATACCTCAGGCATGGATACCTCTGCCTGATAAGACACCGAATCATCTTGAAATCTCACTGACTCGCCCCTTTTAAAGTATATTGATGTTGCAGGTACATGAGAGGAGGTGTCTGCCAAGGGATCCCAGTCTGGATCACTTTCATAATGAAGACTCTGATCGCTTCCCCGAACTGGGGATGGATTAGTCCTGGCTTATTGCCTTGTTCTCACCATCCTGAAACACATTTTAACACCATATAATTATTCTTGTCCCCGAAATAACAACCTGAGCTTTGATACCAAAATATAATAGCGCGGCCCAACCTACTGTATATTATCCGTTTTGGGCCTTACCGCCCTTATGGTTTTGTTCTTCATGATGCGAGCCCACTTCTGAGCCTGATGCCCCAAAACGTGTACAATAGGTCAGCGACCAGCACTACTCATAAAGCCCTGGCTCTGGACGGTCCCTTCCGATGTGGGATATCATAGTCTTTGAGCAACATTGTCTTCAGTTGATCTGAATGTGTTCGTTCTACTAATTATCAAAAAGAGGCATTTGCTATTACCAGATTCTAAACATACCTTCGATGGATTTCATTGGATCATCATTTGATTATGTTTCTTTGCCCCTCAGCTGATCTGAATATTGTTTGCATTCCCTCCCAGGATCCACTGCATTGCCTCAGACTGCTCAACTGTTCAAGGAGTGTCGAGAGTGTTGATGTTATTTTCGTCAAGGATTTTGCAAACTCGGTCCATGGTTTTTTGTTCAAGAATTTTCTCTTGTTTAACTCGTACCTTACAAAGATCATGTCTCTTCAAGTCTAATTATTGAAATGAAATCATAAAGATATCAATGTTGAAAGTATTTTTGAAAATCAAACTTTTTTAATCAAAGACCCAACATACCCTACTTAACACATACAATCATTTTATTATCTTGTGTTTTGAAAATAGAAATTGCTCCGTTATAAGATTAAAATAGTTTTCCTATGGTTCTTTATGTTAATTTTAATCTCTAATTTTGGATATGTCATTTGATGGTATGTGACGAGGTGACCATCTATGGATTTCAACAGTAGAAGGTTTGAGCAAAGATTAGAGATTCTATTAAAAATTTATCTCTTTTAAGCATCCATTTTATAAGCATGTATAATAACCAATAACTTAGTTCATGCAACCATGACTTTTATGGAAAAGCTCTTCAAGTTTTGAGAGCGTCATTTATCAGTTCAAATCGCTTCCTTGATTAAAAAGAGCTTTTAAAAGCACATAATGCAGACTATGATTCATGACTACAAAAGAAAGGGAAATTCATAGGCTCAATAGTGTTTAAGGGTTTCAAAGACATGATCACCATAAACTATTCATTAACTCTCTTTCTCTTATTGTCTTTGTAGAAGAAAGTGACATGTTATGTTCACCTAAAAGATCAAAATTGTCTTAACAGAGGCCATAAAGCAAATCCAACTTTTTCTTTGATGGATAACCAATTTAAACATTTGAAAACGTGAGAGGCTTTATCATATATACCAAAAAACATGTTCATGGTTTAATATCTTTTTTCTTTTTTTTTTCTTTTTCTTGAACTCTCACCCTCGCATGGAATTTTGGTATTTGTTGTGCCATTTCTCAATTAAAACTTTTTTTCCCTTCCGAGACTCGATTTGAATTTTCCTACCTTTAGCCTTAACTTGCTTTTAACTGCGCGGGTGATTTCTACTTTTTGGCTTTCACACAGCTTTCCTAAATGTTTTCTTTGATGCCCCTTAGTCTAGGGTTTTTTTTTCACATTTAGTCCTTTCTCGATCATTGGGTGGTAAAGGGGAATATCAGTGATGATGACAATGCATTTCTTTTCACAATCTGATTAGACGGGCTAAGAGGAACTTTTAGAGAAGAATATTAAGCATACAATGATGAGATTTTATGCATGTTTGGATGACTAAATAGTTCATAGAAGTTTGATATAATTGCAGAGTATGGTTCAATTGAAGGCAACATCATAATTGATTAACAGTCTAAGATGAGGCTAACACTAGAAAACATTTTGATGATTGTTGGCAGGATGCACACAACCTATCAGAGGACAGTTCTTGAGAGAATCAAAGAAGCAAAATGATTATTTCAAACTCCTTTATAATGAATCATGTAACACCACACTTGGAGGCATAGTCAGGCTTGACCAACAACGAGAGCGGTTATCGTTGCAGATAGCCCAAGATAGGCACTACACTTGCATTTAAGTAGGGAATTGGCATTGGTAGACTCAAATGAGCCAGTGAATTAGAAAAATTGAGAAGGCTTTGGATAGCAAACAAAGACACCTTATGACGGTGGAACATAAAAAAAAAGGGTGTATATTTCAATCCAGGTTGGGATACATGCATGTCATGTAACCCCAAAGCATTACATAAATTTTTTTGAATCTTTTAGAAAAATCCTCGATGAAATCCAACAAGTTTTTGAATCTTAGAAAGAGCAGGTCGCTCATGAAAATAGATCAGCTTTTGAATTTTTAAAAAAAAAGGTCGCCTAAAAGAATAGTTAATTTTCTGAAAAATGGGCAATTCGCCCGTGAAAATAAAGCAGTCTTAGAAACTTAGAAAGGGCAGGTCGCCCACAAAAATAAACTATTTTTTTCTCAAAAAAAAAGACAGGTCACCCATAAAAATAGACTGGTATTTGAATTTCAAAATGGGCAGGTCACCCTAGATAATGAGACCCATTTCAGGGAAGCATGAATGTTTGTTGATTTTTTTTTTAATCTAAAAGGGGCATGTTGCCTGTGAAAATAGATTAGTGTTTGGATTTTAAAATGAACCGGTCACTCGAGATAATAAGACCAATTTCAGGGAAGCATGGATGCTTGCTGAAGTTCTTTTGGAATTTAAATGAGCAGGTGGCCTGGGATAATGAGACCAATTTCAGGAAAGTATGGACGCTTGCTAAAATTCTTTTAGAATTTAAAGGGGCAGGTTGCTCATGAAAGTAAACCAGTGTTTGGATTTTAAAATAGACAGGTCACCCGAGATAATGAGACCAATTTCAGAAAAGTATGAACACTTGCTGAATTTTTTTTGGAATTTAAAAGGAAAGGTCACCTGTAAAAATAGACCAGTGTTTGGATTTTAAAATGGGCAGGTCACTCGAGATAATAAGACCAATTTTAGGGAAGCAAAAACGCTTGCTGAAATTCTTTTGGAATTTAAAGGGGCAGGTTGCCCGTGAAAATATAATAGTGTTTGAATTTTAAAATGGGCAGGTCATCTAAGATAATGAAACCAATTTCAAGGATGCATAGACATTTGCTAAAGTTCTTCTGGAATTTAAATGGGTAGGTCGCTTGTGAAAATAATAGATTTCAAAAATGGGTATGTTGCCTGGGATAATGAGACTAATTTTAGGGAATCATGGATGTTGCGGAAGTTCTTTTGAATTTTAAAATAGGCAGGTCTCCCATGAAAATAGACCAGTGTGAATGTATATGGGCAGGTCGCTCGTGAAAATAGACTAGTGTGAATGTGTATGGGTAGGTCGCTCGTGAAAATAGACTAGTGTGAATGTGTATGGGTAGGTCGCTCGTGAAAATAGACCAGTGTTTAAATTTTAAAATGAGCAAGTCACCCGAGATAATGAGATTAATTTCAAGGATGCATGGACATTTGCTGAAGTTCTTTTGGAATTTAAATGGGTAGGTCGCTTGTTAAAATAAACCAATGTTTAGATTTCAAAAATAGGTAAGTCACTTGGGATAATGAGATCAATTTCAGGGAAGCATGGATACTTGCTGAAGTTCTTTTGAATTTTAAAATGGGCAGGTCGCCCATGAAAATAGACCAGTGTTTGGAGTTTAAAATGGGCAGGTTGTTCAGGATAATGAGACTAATTTCTGGGAAGCATAGACGCTTGCTGAAGTTTTATTGAATTTCAAAATGGGCAGGTCGCCCGTGAAAATAGACTAGTGTGAGTGTGTATGGGCAAATCGCCTGTGAAAATAGAACAATGTTTGAATTTCAAAAAGGGTCGGTCGCCCATAAAAATAGACTAGTGTGAGTGTGTGTAGGCAGGTTGCCCAAGAAAACAGACTAGTTTTGTAACTTTAAAAAGGATAAGTCACCTATGATAATGAGATCATTTTCTGTTAAAAAGGAAAATCTTTAGAAGAGTGGATTGCTTAATAAGCCCGGGAGACATTTTTTTTTCTTTACAAGCTCATTATGCAAATCATTGATGAGGTTTTGTTTTGTAAGCATTGTAAAGTATATATTGCTATTCAATTTTTGACCCAATTTTTGATTATTTTTTTAAAAAAACCAAAAATAGCAAAAAACAACAAAAAAACCCAAAAATAAGTTTTTGACATATTTGCGTTATTTGTAGCGTCTTTTCCGAAGAATTTAAAATAAAAAAAAAAGGAGAAAGAAAGAAAAAGAAAAAATGCATTTAAATTTTTAGTGATCTAATTTTAATTACAGAAGAGGGAGGACCAATTTGAATGGTCTACAATCAATTCTCTTAATCCAAGGATCCATTTTTCTTTGTTTTGTCTCCAAGTTAGCAAATAAATGGTTGTGATTTATTCTTGAAATTCAATGGTTGATCTTGATTTCCTTTCCCTTCAAGCAAAAAAAAATTTCACCTATAAATAGGTGGTCACACACACTTAAAAGGGAAGAAAGTTATTCAGCTGTAAAATGGACTGTGTGGTTACACACATAATCTATTTTTCTTTGTTTTGTCTCCAAGTCAGCAAATAAATGGTTGTGATTTATTCTTGAAATTCAATGGTTGATCTTGATTTCCTTTCCCTTCAAGCAAAAAAAAAAAATTCACCTATAAATAGGTGGTCACACACACACTTAAAAGGGAAGAAAGTTATTCAGCTGTAAAATGGACTGTGTGGATACACAAATAATCTATTTTTCTTTGTTTTGTCTCCAAGTCAGCAAATAAAATGGTTGTGATTTATTCTTCAAATCCAATGGTTGATCTTGGTTTGCTTTACCTTCAAGCCAAAGAATTTTTTCAACTATAAATATGTGGTTACACACACTTAAAGGGGAGAGATTTGCGGAAAATCATAGAAGGAAAAAATAAACAAAAAAACAAAAACCTAAAGCTAACTAACCTAAATTGGTTCCCCCCCCCCCCCCCGGTTTTCCCCCATCTTCTCTACTGAAACTACCAAGCACCCCTCCCCTTTTGCTTTGGCTAAACCCCCACGAGCTCCCCTTCATCTTCTCTACTCTTGCTAGAAAACAATTTTTTCACCATCTCTTGAACCAACCACACTTCCAGCTAGCCCCTCCATCTCTACTGAACCAACTTGAACTCCCTATTACCATCTGCCACCAGCCTCCAGCAACCCCACAGATCCCTCACTTCCTTTTCTTTCTGCTTCACGCCATCAACACCGTTGGAACCAAGAGAACAACCTCTACTTTTTTTAGCTTCTTCATCCCCAGCAAACCACACTTACAGACCAAGCAAACTATTGTCACAGTAGACCATCCCCAACATCAGGATCAGCCCCAAGGTTCCTTCTTGTTATTGCCACATACAATTGTGACAACAACACCACTATAGTTTTTCCCTTAACCACTGTTGCTACCAATAGGAGTGAAGATCATCAACGCATTGACCACCACATGTGATAGCTCAACACAGCTAGTAGCTCTTTTTTTTTCCATGTTAGCCGCTTGTAGAAAGGAAGAAGAAAAAGGAACTAAAAAATCAGTATGTAGAAATTTTAAAGTGAAATAAACTACTTTGTAAGATTTGAAGCTTTTGCAGTTAGCGGTGACACTCTTCGCTAGTGCCAGAAGAAAATGAAGAAAAAGACATTCCTAATCCACCTGTTTTTCTTGTCTTCACCAGCGACAACATGTGGGCTTACGCACCTCCAATGGTGGTGGTGCGTGAGATCCACCCGTTGCCATTGTTCCTGCAACTTAGAGGCCTCCCAATACTGTTCCAGAATTCATAGCAAATTGATTTGTCAATTTTTGCAATTGTTTAACGTGTTGTTTGGTTTATTTTGAATTTTGATGATTTGTAAATTGAGATAATTGTGGGTGTGTGAGTAAAATATAGTAAAAAGATAAGGATGTGTATGTTTGTATTTTTTATATATATGTTTTTGAATGTTCAAAACAAAAAAGACAGAATTAAATGTTTTAATTGCATACGACCAAGTGTCTTAAAAATACCAAAAAAAAATCATATTGCATAATATGTCCATACGAAAATTCAAAATACGTATTTTGCATGCATTTTAGGATTTAATAACCAAATTATTAAATTCATGAGCATTTGACCAATATTTCAATAAAGCACTATTTTTTTAATTCATAAGAATGAATGGTTAAAAATCCTGGTATAGAATGCTAGACCTATAAGTAAGGCTGGAATTTGAAATATTATAATTGACCAGAAAATTCTCAAAGTTATTCTAAATATTAATCAATTTTAATTAGGAGTAGTTTTTACCGTAATACACAAATTACAAAGAACTTTTTCCTAAGAATTCATTTGGATACACAAGTCCATAATAAATTCTTAAACATCGGATTTATTCATACGAGTAAATCTCAATCCTAAACTACAAATATACTACCGACCAAAAAATCATCAAAACCTCTAAACCACATCAAACCACAAAGCAGTTTATTTCAGGTAGGGCACATGTGCAAGGGGTGCTAATATATTCCCTAAACACAACCAGTCCTTTACCCTCGAATCTTTGACAAGACTATTACACCAGGGTTTCCTAGCAACCCTGAACCAAATAATTAGGTGGCAACTCCAAACGACCCCAGATGCCACACATCCACGAGCAACAAAAAGTATGCATTCCAAGCAAATAAAAAAAAAAGGGTTGTCTTCAAATTAGAAGATTGAGTTTGGGTGTATATGCGTTAAGAAAGGTTTCCTAGACATAAGAAATCAAAGTTGATGCTTAGAGGAGATGGTTCATTCAGAATCCTTGAAGGAGTCAATGCCTACAAAGTGAATCTACAAGGTAAGTATCTTGTTAGTGTTATATTTAAAGTTTCTGATATTTCTTTGTTTAATATGGGTGATGATTGAAGGTCAAATTTGTTTTAGAAGAGATAGCATGATACGGTACAGGCTACGACATTAAAGAATCCATTAGGAGTGTCTATTGGGTCTATACTAAGGCCTAAAATGAAGTGAATCCAAGAGGAGTTCAATAGGCGAAGTTAAGAGGCTTGAGTTAAAAATGTTCAAATTTGCCAGTCTAGATTTTTGTCTATTTTTTAGGTCATATCTGAAGCTAAATGAGGATTGTAAACAAGATTCTAATTGAGTTGGAAAATATACATTTGTACCTTTCCAATGACGTGTTTAAAGTTGAGTATAGAATCTGCCAACAAAGTGTGAAAATAGAAAAAACATTATTTCCTTAAAAGTTATAGATTTCATTAATTACAAGGAGTCCTTAATGTTATTAGGAACTTATATGGCAGCCTTTGACTTACTTATTTTATAAGGATTTCATATCAAACAAAAAGAATTAATTAATCAGAAATTAATTTTTCTTTTATAAGACATCAAACTTTTGTAAGGATTCTTCAATAATTATTTTTCTTAGCTATTTTTCACTATCGCATGTTGTAAAGGGCTAAAAATAAATTTAGACTATTATTTTATTTATTTTATTATTTTTAAATTTTATTTTTATTAGTTTGATTTTTATTTAAATTTGGTGTGTGTTTGACCCATTGGCATTATAGTTTTTTATTTTCAAGAGTATAAATACTCTTTGTAAGGATAAAATATTGACTTGATAATACTACTGCTGCTAAATTTATTCAAGTTATGTGAGAGAGATTATCGCATTCTTTGGTTTTCTAACATACTAAATTAACTTATCAAAGATTAATTGACTTTGTGGCTTCTTTCTTATACTTCTTATTCACGAAATGGTATTCGTAGGGTAGAGGTTCTTATTCCAATAATGTTGGAATCTTAAGACAGATTTTCATTATGTCACACTTCTATCAGACATGTTTTAGCTTTTAGGGATTTGTTGTCAATCTTGTTATAGGTTATGTAACTACGTGATCACGAGGTTCACAACAAAAAAATCATAATATGAGATCCAACCATTGGATCAAGTTCAAATTTTTATTGGTGATTCTACATATAGTTTTCTTATCAAGAATCATTTTGTCGTTCATCAAATCTCACAAAATTAAGCCTAGAAAATGTTGTTTAGGTCAATTTTGTTACTTTTCTTGATTTCTTGACTTTATTATTTTATTTTAGATTTTATATTAATTTTGTTTATACTTTAGGATTCGGATTTGTTTCATAGTAAATATAGTGTTTTCTAGCCTTTTTAAAGATTTTGTGAATCCCTTAAGAAGACAAACATTATTAGTCTTATTTTTAAAAAAATGAAATTATGAATTTAGAATTCATATCTGTAAGCTTTTTGCTCATAAAATTATGTGTTTTCTTAGTTGTTTTTGTTGTTATAGCTTCTATTTGTATTAATATGTTGAACAAATTAACTCGGTTAATTTAAAATAATATTATTTTAAGATTTTTAAAAACAAATTAAAAGTATATTATTTTTTGAAAAGAAAATCAAACTGATTTTTAACCTGTTAATAAATTACCAATTAAATTAAATCAGATCAACTCTACTTTAACACAACAAATAATAATAAATTTTTTTTTAAAAAAAAAAAACCTTACCAAACCCTGAAATTTCCCTCTTTTCCGCATCGTGTGTTGTGTTGAGCTTAAAAAGAAAAATAAAAAAGGATTCCCACTTCCCACACCTTCGCTCCCCTATTTCATCAGATCAATTCCGAAAGATCACGTCTGTTGTTTATCACCCTTCCCCCACCCCTTCCAAACTGTAACTCACCATTCTCATCACTCTCTTTTTCTTTTTATTATTGTTTTTAATTTTTGTTATTTATTTTACTATATACATACATACACACATATAATCTAAATGGTTACTGGTGGGGGCCACCTAGAAGATGGAGACAGGCACCCGTCGTCGGCTGCTACTAGAGGAGGAGGAGGAGCCACCACCGGGTCTTGGGTGTCTGGCCAATCGATGTCAACTAGCGGCAGTGTGGGGTCTCCATCCAGCAGGAGCGAGCATGTCATGGCCACTCCCGCTAGTGATAACACTTTTTTAAGGTTGAACCATCTCGACATTCACGCCGATGATGCTGCCACTCAAGATGCCGCAGCGTCAGTCTTCTTCTTCTTCTTCTTCTTCTTCTTCTTCTTCTTCTTTTTCTCATTATCATTAGTGGTTGATTAATCACGCTTTCATGTTATAAAATATAATTTAAGAGAAGGGTTTTTATATTTACGTGTATATATTATTAAATCATGTTGTTCTTGTTTTGATTATTGAATTTGTTATCTGTTGGTTGCTATTGTATGCAGCCAGCCAGCCATTGTATAATAAACAACAACAACAACAACAACAACAATAATAACAACTTTCTGCCTCAATTTTAGGATAGTCTTGAAATTGTGAATTTTGATTTAATTGTCCAAAAAGGGATTCGATTGCGAGGCTTAAAGTTGTTTTTATCCATGATCAGTAATAAGAAGAAAAAGAGAGGTCAACGGGCAGCTGGTGGAGCCGATAAGAGTGGTAGAGGACTTCGTCAATTTAGTATGAAAGGTATTTGCATTCATCATTTTCTAATATGTCTCCTTTTTTACAACTTGAGAAATCATCAGCACTTGTGTATGCTTGTCTTCTCAAAGACAGGATACATTGCCATACCCGAGCTGACTTCATGATTTTACTACTGTTTTGCTTCTCTACAGTTTGTGAAAAGGTGGAATCCAAAGGAACAACCACTTACAATGAGGTCAGGTGGTTTCTTGAAGTCCCTTCATTTTCTTTTCTTTTCTTTTCTTTTTCTTGCATCAGGCACTTGTTTTCCAGGAAATTCCTTTTCTTATGTATAGATGACTACTTGCAGCACTGTAAATTTCCCTTACAGCAAGACGTCTAAATGTTACACATGGAGCATTGGCTATTGTTCTTGTTTTGTTTCGATAAACAATTAGCATACATATGCTCCACCTTGGTTTCCAGTAACACAGAAGTAGGTTGTTCTTAGCATATAAAATGGGATGAGAACTTAGTCATTCCCAACTGTGCTTACTGAGTGCTTGATTTATTTCTATAAACAAGTGACAACCTGGAACTTATTTTTACCATGTAATGGCATTAGATAGATAGCATTTGAAGTATGCTGGTACTTCTGCTCTATCCCAAATGTTTTATTGAACTTTAACATGTTACTTTTTCTAGATACTCTGGTGCTTCCATGCACCCTTTTATGGTTATCAGGTAAAGGCATATCTTTGTTGAGGTTAGTTGGGAGATTAGGTTTGAAATTCAGAGGCAATACCACTAGAGATATAGTAGGGTCTCAGCTCATTGATTGAGATCCCCAGAAACGTACTTGTTTTGTATTGGAGCTGTCAAAAGAAGTCTTCCTTTATTCTTGAATGAGGATAATATATGAACTACTCGATATTTAATGTCCTAGAATGAATGACATTGCATAGTGGTCAGAGTATTTATAAAGTTCACATTGGTCAATTGAGCGTTATGTATGAGAGAGAAGTTGAATTTTTTGTCACATTTGTTGGCAATACATAAAAATCTATATTAATCACCATTTCAGGGGTTGATCATGGCGTAGTTGTTGGGGGCTATGCACTCCACCACTTTGCTTTGGTTGTTGATTGGAGGGATGGGAAGAGAGATGGAGTCTACATTCCCCATTTAGCAGGCCATAAAGAGAATATCTGGAGATGCTGAAAGATTGTTTCTCCTTTTCACTTCCAAGTTGAATTTCAGACCTTTAAGCACTTAAAAATGTTTCCCTAGTCCTCCATGTAGACAAATTGGATTGATCATGAATTGACTTTCCTGATGATGGTAGCCAGGAACAGTTATACCTTGTCAATATCCTTCTAGATCTTTATGCAATAGTTGAATGCTTTCTTGGTGACCTGTCACGTGTACATACAAACATTTTGTTGATTAAGAATTTGTTTTTATCTGCTTTGATTTTATTTGGCTTGCTCTGTTAAAGTTTCCGGAATAGCTTTAAGTTCTAATGTTTCGTGTACTAGAATTGATGCTTTTTCAGGTCTTTGTATATATATTTCTATGATCATCACAAGTTCCTGTACCCATATCTGAGAGTTTTAAGTAATTCGCAGGTAGCAGATGAACTTGTTGCTGAGTTTGCTGACCCTAGTAATAGTGTTTCTACCCCAGATCAGGTTATCTCTTTTGTCAACTAAATTTATTGCCCTTTTTTTGTATGTATCCTCAATCTTAAGTGAAAACTTAAAAGTTGACTGTACGGGTCCATTTTATTTTATTGTATTAATTTCATTTGGCAGCAACAATATGATGAGAAAAACATACGGCGGAGGGTGTATGATGCTCTGAATGTACTCATGGCATTAGACATTATATCTAAGGATAAAAAGGAAATACAGTGGAAAGGTCTCCCCCGAACTAGCCTCAGTGATATTGAAGAATTAAAGGTATGTGTTTTTCTTGTGTATCAACAGAAGTGACTTTTGACTTTTAAGATCTAACATGATCTTCTCCAACTCCTTGAATATGATTAGGCTGAGCGTCTAGGATTGAGAAATAGGATTGAAAAGAAAGCTGCCTATTTGCAAGAACTGGAGGAACAAGTGAGAATAGCTACACTCGTATGGTTTGAATTTTAAGCTAGATACATGCACTTAGGCATTTTTCTCTTTGCTACACTCATTGGTGTTTTTAACTGAAATGTCTTGTCCAATCAAGTTCATGGGCCTTCAGAACCTGATACAGCGAAATGAACAACTGTACAGCTCAGGAAATGCTCCTAGTGGTGGTGTGTCATTGCCTTTTATTCTGGTTCAGGTAAAATTTTTCCTCAATTTACTTTGCATATTTGGCCATCAACTAGTTTAATTTTAAACATCTTAGACTGCAACGAAAAAAGATGTAGCTTCATGGTTTTAGCTCAGCCACCCTGTTCAAAATTCAATAGGATTCTCAAAATTCTCTAGTTTGTTATTTAAGCAATAGCGTTTTAACTCTCTTATTGTCCATCCATCCTTGGGGTTAAAAGATTTATTAACGTTTTACTTTAGATGAGTTTCTCAAATCTGTAGAATGGTTCCTTTTTCAGCTGTTATTCTGTTAATATGTTTTGTTTGCACTGCAGTCACCAGTTGCTTAACTTCATCTAAAAAATTTAGTTTATGTATTGCATATTGCAGTCAGCAGATTCAGTACTCAGCAATCATTTACCTTCATCATTTAGCCAAAATTTTGATAATTAGGTGTCTATTGGAATGAACCCAAACATTCCTCTTATTTTACCAGGAGAACAAAAATACACCTCCCTAACTGATACTTTCCACTTCTCTACCATGCAAATGGTGCTATGGACCTTGATCAAGCAAGTCTTTAATATCCTGATTCTTGGTGTGAAATGGATGGCTTAGTTGAATTCACAGGATATTAGGGACAGTACAAGTCACGTCTAAAATTTCCACTGTATTAGAAATCCTCCTTTCAATTAAAAGTACATCATCCAGTTTGGTTTTTGTGTATTCGCTGTTCACTTGTGAGATCATTAGGTTCCCTTTTTTGCACTCTTGTTTGGGAGAGTAATAATTGGAGAATTCATTTGTTGTCTGCATTTGTGTTTCCCTTCTATTTCTTCCCATGTTTCATATGCATGTAGACCTGATTGGTAGGATAGGTTAGGATAAAGAGATAATGCAAGTTTTCTGCTTTCTGTAGCTGGATTTAAGCTTTATAGGATTAAACTG
>Ga0325414_1000944_pt1 | contig 26496 bp, 14 predicted proteins | sample PopdelMetagenome_8_FD_206183 | JGI IMG/M metagenome (GOLD analysis project Ga0325414, IMG submission 206183) | Populus deltoides microbial communities from Bellville, Georgia, United States - Leaf-PdKOR-R3 | ecosystem: Host-associated > Plants > Phyllosphere > Phylloplane/Leaf | place: USA... | reverse complement strand
ATTCTTTTTGTTTTTATCTTTATTTTTTTGTAATTTTTTTTCCTTACACTTTTTTTCTTGAAAAATTAGTATACAAAGACCAAGAAAATGATATTTTATTGTAACAATTGTAATATTGTTAAATTCTTTTGCTATACTAAAAATTAGTTTGAAATCTTACATGTTTTTATCAATATATATATATATATATATGATATTTATTGTATTTTATTATATGCAAGTATCAACATTTTGATTTAAAGTTATATTCTTACTCGATATCAAAAAACACGTTAATAACATCTGCATATTAATTCTTTTGTATTAAAAAAAAACTTACAAGACTTGCAATGAAGAGAGTTAAATAAACACGTTAACACTTTATTGTTTTGTATTTATTGACATAAATAATTCTTGATATATTTAATTAAATATATGTATAATTTATTTATTTTTATAATTAAATTAAAAAAAACACAATTGAAAACTTGTATATATATATATATATATATTTTTTGCTAAAAAGAATTATCCGACCTAGTATAATCGAATCGAATGACCCACCTAGCTAAGACAAAAGGATCAATTTTCAAAGATTTTATGTGGATTATACCACAAAATTACTATCGTTGACCATCAAAACCGACCACATGGAAGAACAAAATAAAAAAGACCACGTGCAAAGCTGCGAAAATTGTACCAACGCACGCCCATTAAAAGAAAAGGAAACAAAAAGCAGAAGTCCAGAACAAACTATTTTTTAAGTGGAGGATTTCTTTCACTTTTCGTAGTTCGTATCTTCTGTCAATGGATCTCTCTTTCACTCTCAGATTCCGCCCACCTAACCCTCCCCTCTCTCGCCGGAAACTTGAATCTCCGATCATCCATCCGCTAAAAAGGTTCCTACCTACTTTTCATCGGCCTGATATTAATCCAAATGCTAAACCATTTCCAATGTCATCAAGGACCCACCAGTCAACTGTCGTGACCGCTAAGTTGAATAAGCCAATAGATGGTGTGAGTGAAGAGCTGAACTTGATTGCTTCGCAAAATTTAGACCATGCACCAGCTCGCAGAAGGGTTCGATCAGCTTTCGTTCAAGTGCAACAGGAGCTTGATCACCCACTTTTCAAGGTTTGTTTGTTTTCTTGATCTGATCACGATCATAGTACCTGTTTTGATCTCTTGAATTTACATGGATAGTGACCGATGTTACTTGTTTTGGGTTTTGATTGGTGGATAGATGACACCTCCTGGGAAGACATACGAGGTACGCTCTGCTGCTCTCCACTAATATTTGTTGCTAGCACTTCTTACTCTATAAGCGAGCATCTCCCTTTTCAATTTGAAATTTGTTTACACATTTAGTTTTTTCTTTGCGATCATGAAAAGGTACCTTTTCTTTACGCGAATATTGATCTGTAATTCAATTTTCTTATTTGGAAACACCAAACATTATGAGCCGGGTTGAATTTAATTTCCATATTGTCCTGATGAAAGTAAAATAAAGAGAAGGAAAAAAAAGAAGAAGACATTTTTTGAGTTATTTTCGACTGGTTTGGTTGAAATGAATTCATCTAGTCATATTATCAAACCCAAGGTGAATTGTTTATAGATGCTAATTGGTTGTTAATTAAATCTCGGTGATTGTATTATTGGATTCTTTAGTGGTATGAAAGGAATTCTAGAGGTTTGGAAATTTTTTGCAAAAGATGGATTCCGGAACCTGGAGTTCGAATGAAAGGCGCTGTGTTTTTTTGCCATGGTTATGGTGATACCTGTACCTTCTTCTTTGAAGGTTTGCCATTCTATCTTTTATATGCTCACATAGATTCACCGGTAACATTCCGTGTTTGATATGTGGAGAGTTTGAAATCTCAGGTATTGCAAAACGAATTGTTGCATCTGGATATGGTGTTTATGCTTTGGACCATCCTGGTTTTGGCCTATCTGAAGGATTGCATGGTTACATACCAAGCTTTGATGAATTAGCTGACAATGTTATTGAACAGTACACAAAAATAAAAGGTTCGATAATTATCTTGTCATGCGATGGCTATAAAGTTATTGTGATTATTTCTTGTTTTAGTATTTGATACACATAAATACTGGGAAGTTTTAATTTCTGATCCGTTTTATATCATGATTGGCAGGACGTCCTGAGTTAAGAGGGTTGCCCTGCTTCTTACTGGGGCAGTCCATGGGAGGAGCTGTTGCTCTCAAAGTTCATCTAAAAGAACCACGTGCATGGGATGGCATAATCCTTGTAGCCCCTATGTGTAGAGTAAGCCCATCCTTTCTCCTACTACAGAGATAGTTTTAGTGAGTCCTTTCTTTTTAATGAGCTCATTGGTAATCCATTTGCATTTCTGTGCCTGTTTAAGTATGCGGATTATTTACAAGCTTCGCTTCCCTTATTTCATGAGAGAACAAATAGTTAATTGCACTTTGCAAAAAGCAAATCCCCTACATTTGGTACCCGATTGAAGAAGTGCATCAGTATGCTGTCAAATTTGGAAAAGCATATTTATAAATGCCTAGCCAGCTCATATCCTGGAGTGTAGCATACTAATAGATCATCATAAATTCATGCACTATGTTCATATATTCGTGGGTTTCTGTTAGGAATTTCATGTTTGACAAACAGTTTTCAGCTGCCATGGAGGTTAATAGCGTGCCTCAGCAGCAGAAGTTCTAGTCAGACTGTAGAACAGTCTATCATCACTGAGACATGTTACCAAGTCCACTGAATAAGCTCATATGTGGTCCTTTAGCTCTGCATACTGATTTTTGAATCTTGCGAAGTGAACTACTGTCACCGCTCTTACCTTGCCTGATTTCATCATTATCAGAGACAAGCAAAACCTTGGTATATAGTCTTTGGCAAAAAGCTTTGCTTTGGAGGTTTCAACAATTTCTTTAACAAACAGCCCTTATCATAATGATTAAAATAGTGCTCAGGAAGGAATTGAACTTTCTGAAAGACATGGTTTGCTTGATCAACTTTGGCCTGACAATATAGATCAATGGCATTTGATACTGGAAAGTTGACATAAAAGACGGCAGATGCAGGATCTCAAACAGTTGTCTGTGATTCTTTTGACCAGTGAAAAGAGTGGTGGCTACAATTTGCACCTGAGTTTAACCATCTGTTTGCTTCTTAAATTTTGTAAATGGGGACACATGATATTGCTATTGCAAATTGATCACTATTATCTTATCATCACTTAGGTGGGTAGGATCATCATCGCTCTTCATAAACAGACACGTGGATTAATATTTGTTTGCTCATTCTGGGTCTGACTTCTCTGGGTTTTTAAGTTGCAAGCATAACTATTTTATCTGCAGAAAGCTACTCATGATTACTTTAAGATTTTCTAACCTCAAGTTCTTGCCAAGATTGCAGAGGATGTTCAGCCCCCAGCACCAATTCTTAAGGCATTAATTCTTCTTTCTAAAGTTTTGCCAAAAGCAAAGCTCTTGCCACAGAAAGATCTAGCAGCACTTTGCTTCAGAGACCTGAAGAAAAGAAAAATGGTGCGTATTCTATTTACTCTCTGTTCAGAAGACTTGTATCATATTGAACCAATCCTTTCACTTGCTGCCACAACGAGCCTCACTGTCATGCTGTTTGGTGTTTTAAACGTGACAATTGAAAACCAAGCTTATTATTGGGCCTCAAGTGCCCAGTAACTTTGTTGCTTTATTTCGAAAATTAATTGGTTTTATGTTGGTTTTGTCTGACAACCTTACAGCATTGATGAATAATATGCTCCTCAAGCTTTTCAATAGGTTATTTGATTGGTTTTCCAATTACAATTAAGTGAAGAACCCGTGCATCTTCATTTCTACCAAGATGAATTGCCTTCTGAACATCACTATATCATTTCTCATATTTGAATGCAAAATGAACATCACTTGATTATAACCAGTAAACCCAATAATTCAGAATCTGCTAATATGAATAAAGAAAACCTTATTGTGCATTTATACTTATAATTCAAAATCTGCTAGCATATAGATCAAATCATAACCTCATAAAGAAACTTAGCCGTCACTAATCTGTAAAATCAGGGCTTACTGCTTTCTCCTAACTTCTGCAACATTCCCATATCAACTTGTTTTCTCTTTTATAACATTTAAGAACTCATGTGTTGTCCATAAAAAAAATCGTAAAACCTCATAAAGAAACTTAGCCGTCACTAATCTGTAAAATCAGGGCTTACTGCTTTCTCCTAACTTCTGCAACATTCCCATATCAACTTGTTTTCTTTTTTATAACATTTAAGAACTCATGTGTTGTCTATAAAAAAAATCTGAAAATCAATAAGTGAGTGAATGTTCACTCAAAGAAGTCACAAATTTCTTCCTGGAATTTTCTGGTAGATGTAATTGTGTGTTTTAAATTTCAAATGTTCAGTATTCCCTAGATGCTTTCACAAAAAAGATCTTTGTTCTTTATTTCTACTTCAGGCCGACTATAATGTTATCTGTTACAATGACCAAATGCGATTGAAAACTGCTGTGGAGCTCCTAAATGCTACCAAGGATATTGAGAAACAAGTGGAAAAGGTTGGGTTTTGTCTTATTGTATTTTCATGATTCCTTCGTCTATCTTTGTTGCCTCAACAACGCAGTGTGTGCTTTTGATGTTATACACACAAACACATAAACATCAAGATAAGTTGATCGATTCACTCATGTTGCAGGTTTCATCCCCATTGTTGATTCTTCATGGAGCTGCTGATAAGGTGACAGATCCTTTAGTTAGCCAGTTTCTCTATCAGAAGGCCTCTAGCAAAGACAAAACGCTAAAGCTCTATGAAGGGGCCTATCACAGCATTCTTGAAGGGGAGCCTGATACCAAAATCTTTGCAGTCTTCGATGATATTATTGCGTGGCTTGATTCCAGATGCTCGGCTAAGTAAAATATTCTTTCCATGCTACAGTTCTCTATGCGATTTCCTCGCCCTGCCTCTGGCTATTGGGATAGTCACCCGTTCCCAACCAATTTTTCAAATTTAGTTAACAATGCTAATTTTTAGGAGGATCCGGAAACCAAGACAAATTTCAGTTCAGTCAATGGTGTTTGTTCATTGAGAATTATGAAGTGTAATGACAGATTGCTAGGTTGGTACTTCAAATGATGTTCATGGATAGCTATAGCATAACACACAAAGGATGTTCAAATAAAAATGGCCGTACTCAAAACTTATATAGGTTATTCACCTTCTGGATTATCGTAATCGTATTGGCGTCATTGGAATAGCATATCCAGAACAACTTTCTGAGGTTATGAGCCATTTTTATTCGATGCGTTGCGAAACGGTACAGTCTCAATCTCTCTGCAGATCCTTGCTGGGTTAGTGATGGCTGCCGCTCCAAAAGCATGCCATTGTTATTATATATAAAATCAGTATAAGAAGTTGTTTGTTCTTATGTTTTAACAGTATTTTGAAAAAAAAAATTTATTTTTTTGTTTCAAAATAATGTTTTTATATATTTAAAAATAATAATAAAATATTATTTCAATATATTTATAAATAAAAAATATTTTTAAAAGCTGTTTCCTGAAGTTTGCTCTACAGAGCAGAGCGGACATTTCGTAAATAAACTATGTTCTCAAAATGACAACACAGCACATGCCTGTAAAACATTTGAGCTCGAGCGATCCTGTAAAAAGACACGTGAAATTAGAGATGAGAAAAAAAATAAAAAAACTAGTTAAATAGAGATAATTAAAAAAAATAATTGAAAAAACTGAATTGTGAAAAAAACTGATTAAATTTTTTAAAAAAACAACTATTTTGGTTTTGATTTTATAAGTTTGAAATCAAAAAAATTAAACCGGACCAAAAAACAAGCCAAAACTGGAAAAAACTAAACTAAACCGATTTGAACCGGTTTTTTTTCTAAAATAACCAAACCAAATTAAAATTCATCTGTTTAAACTGGTTTTAGATTTTTTTAAAAAAGCTGGTTTAATTATTTTTTTAATAAAAATCAAATTAAATAAAAAATAATTACCTTAGTTTAAAACAAACAACAACAATAATAAAAAAAAAAAGTTTTGAATATTTTGAGCGTTGAGACAAGAGCTGTTGCGATACGGACATCGACAAACAGCAATTCCTTTCAGGTTGCTAAATTTATAATTTTATGAAAATTACAACACAATTAAAATAGAAGGTAGGAAAAAACACTATATTCTCCCTTATATTTTACTATTCAATAATATAATGTAGTGACTTTTTTATCTTTCTTAATAAAAGTTGTTTTTCTTTGAATTTGAAGTATTTTTATCTTTTTATTTAGTGCATTAGTTATTGTAGATTTATTTAAAAGTATTTTGTCTATTTAATATATTTATAAATATAAAAAAAACTAAAATATTATTGGGATAAAACAACTAACACTGTAAGATAAGGATATTATTATCATTTTATTTTAGAATAACGAGATCATGTATATGACCATAAAAACAAAAAAATTAAGCTATTGAAACATATATATTATTGTCTTCTTTTCACAATTTTTTTTAATAATTATTGGTTTGGTTAAGAGTTATAATATAATTTATTATTTAATTTAAGATTTTTAAATATGAAAACATGTATGCATCAGCACGTGAGAAACGTCATATTCTTTAAACGGTACATGTAGTGTATTCTAGTAATGTAAAATAAGCTTTTATTGTCTTTTTTGGTTTTTTTTCTATTGATGATGCTTGATATCTAAAGATAATCAGTTTTATTATTTTTTAATTTTAATTATTGATTTTGTGAATCTAATTTTAAATATTTTTCTTAAGTTTTAATTGTTAAAATAAAGTGCAAGTAATGATTTAAAAAGATTATTTTATATATTTTATATTATTTAACGTGGTGTGTGATATATAAATTAATTTATTTTTTTTAAGAATATAACAGAGTTAAATTTATTTTGCACTGTGACACAAGAGAATAAATATTATTTTATACAGGGCAGAAGTCTTTTCATTTTTGGCATGTATAATTTTATCAAGATAAAATAATATATTTGATATTTATTAATAAAAAAAATATTAAAAGGTTATTTTTAATTTCCACGTGGATTTGGTGATTTATACATATGGAAACAAATAGGGAAGCAGTTTTACTTTTTAAGAGAGTGGACGGATCAGATTTCTTCTTGAAATCAAAATTTGTCGCAAAGAAAGAAGACGACGTATTTTCAATCTTTCTTGTTTCTTTATTCTCAATTGAGGAAAACTGCCGTGGACATAGACCTGAGCAATATAGTTAACTGTGCAGTATTAAGATCGACGATCGAGAAAACCAACCTCGAACTGAATCATAACCAGAAACCCGTCTCTGTTTAAGCATCGATCAATGTCCCTCTTAAACCAACTATTCAACAGAGGTGTTTTTGGTTCTAAATGGTATCTTCTCTTCTCATTTTCATTTTTGTTTTTTGTTTTTATCTTTATTTGCATTAGTTTGAAATTGGATTTTTTTTTTCCAATTTCTGTTGTGATTTTTTTAGATGGTTTAAATTTTATATTTGATGACTACTCTGTAGCAAAACATGCTTGAACTTGGCAATCTCGAGCATTAAATTGCTGCAAAATAAGAGAGATTTGCAGCTTAAACATATGCGCAAGGAGATTGCGCAATTTCTTCAGGCTGGACAAGAAGCAATGGCTCGAATTCGAGTAGGCACCCACCTTCTGGATGATTTTGATAATTACTATTGAATCGCCTTTTGTTTTTCTTTCACGTGCTTAGTAATTATGATGTTTTAAAGAAACAGCGTTTTGGTGTTTGATTTTGTTAGGTGGAACATGTAACGAGGGAAAAGAATATATGGGCTGCATATGAGATATTGGAGCTGGTCTTCTAATTTTTACTTGCGCGTGTTCCCATTCTTGAAAGTCAGTGGTAAGTTTATTTACTGCGAGGAGTTTTTTTTCCTTGATTTGAGATGAGTTGGGACATCACATTTTGTTCCAAATGGGAGAACCTTAATTGAAAATTTCTAAAAATAAATGGCCGAAAGGATGAGTCTTTCTTTCTGTTCTGATTGTCGAGTACAATGATCAAGATCTAGATCCAGAGCAGCGTTTTTAGGATCTTGATGCTGAACGCACCTTCCTATAACTATTTGATTGTTGGTCCTTGGGGAGTTTATGCACACGTCATATAATTTGTTATGCGAGCCTGTTGGGAATTTTGTTTAAGCTACAGGATAAATATGGTGATCGTCACCTTAGCCTTGCTATGACGGAGTAAATTCAATTTGATCCAGATGTCAAGTATATGGAGATATTTCATGGCTGTTTGGGTTAATTGCCTGTTGTTTGGTTGATTAATTAGTGCTATGCCAATCCCATGTGCTGGTACTGGGTTGGGTTGTCAAATGTAGCAGTAATGTGGATCTAAGGTAGTATATTTTACCAACTCAACGCTACAAACTTTTAATCTTTGCCAATTGGGATCGTATTTGAATCATTTACGTTTAGCCTGTTTTCCTAGGATGATGTCATTGTCTTCATGATGCTTATTAAAATCAGAGATGATATCATGCATTCTATTCTTAAGCCGTGTAGACAATTCTGTACTATGTAAGATAACATGATTTGACTGATGATTCTGAATCCGCATCATCAATTACATGAAAGCGACAAAGTGGATTCAGAATATCTGTTTTTGTAAGCCTTGTACAGGGTATATGAGCACAGCACCCAACTAGAAAGATGTGTTTTCTCATCTTTGGAGGAAGACTATTAGACCAATGGGTGTGCATCCACAACTTTTTTTGCAAGAAATAATGTCTGAATAGCTCATATGTAGAGTTCTTCAATTGAAACATGGCTTCATAGGCTTGTTAATGTCTAAACATGCAAAAAACTTGATCTTGGCTGAATATGCGGCTTGTTTAAAATTGTTCATGAAATAAACGAACTTAGAACAATCTAACTTTGGAGCATTTTAAAGTTTAGGTTAGGCCTAACTGCCTACTTCTTGACCCGTCTTGGCTTTTATTGTTGTCTTTTCTTTTTTCCTTTTTAAGAAAGCATTTTTGGTTGTCTGTTGCATGACTCGGATATAATGTCTGACCCTTTATGTTATCTCCAGGGTGGATCAAAGCAGATTGTGGCTGAAGCCACACTTCCTCAAGCTCCTACCAAACAGAGCTCTCCTCTATCTCCACTTTCCAATGGGTTCCATTGTACCATAAATATGGATAGCAAACAAGGATCTCATCATCTTCAAGCTTCTGGCACTGTGAGCAATATGCCCCAGGTCACACTTCCAACAAAATTGAACCATCAATCAAGAATCATAATGCCGGACCACTGACTGATGGTAACAGGGAGACAACACCACAAGCATCTGATGTTTTGGGGAGAGCTCGAGCTGCCATTGCATAAGCAGAGCGTGCAGCTTTTTGCTGCCTGCGCAGCTGGCGAGCTTGTAGATGTTAAATTTGGCTCATTTAGGTTAGGTGAAGGCAAGTCATAGTTATTCCATAATCGACCTTTGATTATAAAATTATATCTAAGATCACATAATCAAGCATGCCAAAAAAGAAACCAAAAGAAAATGTACATTATTTCACTATGTAAAAACACAATCTTACAAAAACTGGAAACTACCAAGAGTTTCATATTGGTAATATTTTTATACTATGATCTTTGCTGAAATACCAAGAAACCCACGATTGTATCAATTTCTTTTAAGATTTCAATTCATTTGTTTTCTGCACATAATGTTTACTTGTTCTTGTCTAAATTTTATTGTTTTCGAATAGCAACTCTTCCTGTGACAATGTTTGTAACTGCATTCATTAGACCAGACAAGTACATGTTAAAGACCGAAAACAAGTCCACACCTCATGTATGGTTCTCCATCCACTTGGTGATATGGATAATAGTATTGTTCATGATTGATTGCTTATAAATTTGAAAAGTTTTGCATGGGTTATGTTAAAAATTCTTTTGAGTAAGGGCAGGTTATAATTTATTGTTTTTTTAAAACTTAAAACTGTAACTGTAACTGCAAAGCTGATGAAAATATTTTTTTTTTCTTAAAAAAAATCTCGGGATAAAAATAAAGCTCAAAATTACTCATAACATGATTCTGCTGTGGTCCATGAGATGGCTTGGAGGGAAAAGGAAAGGAAGGTTTTCATTGCAAGGCCGGACTTGTACCAGAGACGGACCTGTTTCTTGTGGTTGATAATGATTACAAGCCCATTGCCAATTAGCAATATTAAAATCCAACAGGTATATTTTGCTCATCCTTTCAATAAAGGGCAGGATTAAAAACTTGAGATGGAAATGAATTATTTGTGTTTTTTATTTGCTCCTAAAACTTCTTTCCCTAAAATAATATCAAGGGAAAGAAATTCAATTAACCTTCAAGCTTGCCAAAAAGATCTGAATAATCCATATACTTGGGAAATTGTCATCTTAACGTCGAGTTTCAGTTCATGCATGAACACTTGGAGATTTTGGTATTTGGTACTATATATATTTACTATTATTGTGTTGTACATGTAACACCTCTCATACATTTACGAACAATCACACCACAGCTTTGATTTTCTAGCATCTTCTTCTAAAAATGAAAAAAGAAAAGGAAAAGGAAAAAGAAAATACTAGCTACGAAGTGAAGTAACTAAATTTTTAGGGTTATCTCACCATCCCTGTTATTTGTTTTTTTTTTTTAAAAAAATCAGGTGAAATTTTATCTCTGTCCACTTTGTGGGGCTAGAAACATAAAAACGAGGGAAGAAAAAGCCTACGGAACTACAAGAACAAGTTGCAAACCATTACCAATGAGAAAGAAACAATGATATGCAGACAGGGAGAATGACCACACAAAATTAATTTGCCTGGCATCTGGGCATTAGAAACCAAAACATTCTTGTTATGAACAAACAACCTAAGCTACATGCGCAATTATGATTAACTCCTTAACAAGCGCAAAAAAAAAAAAAAAAAAAGGAAAAAAAGAAGAAGCAAGCCTGCTTGTTTTTGTTCTCCTGGCAGTGAGGTATAGTTTTAGTTCAATTTATACATCAATTATGATTGAACTTTTTTCAAACTATTCTAAAGATATATCTTCCATATGAGAATAAATTTCTGCTTTCAAGATTCGAATTTAAAAAAAAAATTAAATAAAACAAACATCTTTAATCACCAGAATACATATTTATATTACCTGGAATAATTACATTTCTCAACATCATAATTATATATCTCATTCATATGCATCTCAAAGGAGTGTCTGTTAGATATAGATAGATATTTGAGAGAGTGATAAAGGTGTCTTTAGCTAGCTATATCAAGATCAAGAAACGACAGAGGTAAACAAGACCGATAAGGAAAGAAAAAACCCGTGCGGACGGACCATAGAATCCCTGTAAGAACAGGGTATCGTCACTTGATCAAACGTGATCTGAACTGAGAACCCACTTTCATTTTGTTGAAGTGAAGGGTCGTTTTCATCTTGAGGTTCGTTTAGTAAGCTCAGGAGATGTTTCCATGGGTCCATTCAAGAGATGCTTGTTCTTATTTTTTTTTTAGCTCTTCAATTCGCAAAAACAGTCTCTTGTTTATGGGCTTCTCCTAAATTTTATACAACATTAAAAGTGGTTGGCTTTTATCCCAATCCACCCCCTTTTCTGAGAATCCAGGGCTTGGATTCCTTTAAAAAAAAAAAGGAGGAAACCCACACCGGACAATTCTTCCCTTGCTGACTAATTAATTCGAGGACATTAATATCAAGCTCATTTGTCTTTTACAGAATTCTAACTTCTCAATCATATGTTTCAGTATACTTTGATCTAAAATGAAAAGTAGGATGTTTGTTGAGATTGATGAGAATTTAACTTTTTTTTTAAAAAAAATATTACAGTTGCTTATATTAATTAAAAACAACCATCGATCGTAGATTACAAAGAAAAAACAGGTTAATGATGAGACTTTAACTATCATAGTATAACACAAACTTGAATGCAATATATATTATGGAGATACATTTAATTCTCCCTTATCACTTCTCTTGCAAATATCATCAAGTAACTCGATGTGAACTTCTTAATTAGAAACAATTCACCTATGATCATATATATATATATATATATTTGTGTACACATTCAACATAGATTTAACGTTATAAAAATACAAAGTAAAATTGGAAGTGCCTTTAAAATAACTAAGTATTGGGTTTAGTATTAACTGGTGTTTCATTATGTGAACTAGAATTGATTCACTAGACCAACTGTAATATAAATATTCAGTCTTGTGCATACCATGAACGTACATCAAGTTGCAAACTATAGATGTATAAGCAAACATATTTGGATTTGGTTATGTTGGATTCTTCAAGTACCTTTCAATGTATCCTTTTAAGATAGCCAATTCTCATTAATCATTCATGAGTAATTTTTCAGTAAAAAATTTGGCTTACAGGTTATAAGTCTTTCATTACAAAAAAAAACTTGCTCAATTCTTAATATTTTCACACTCTGAACCTGCTTAGTGTCATGACTAACGATCACCATGCTATTCAAATAAAACTTTCATTAATGAATTTTTCTAATTCATTAATTCAGATTTCTTTGGGAGACATTTCATCTTCCATGGAACAACCCCTAAAAAAAAAAACAAAGTTAATATACCTGAAGTATAATCCATATAGTAAGAACATTAAAGATGTTAATTAGTTGGTCAGTTAGTTTAATTACCAGGCTAGCCACTAGCATTCATAAGTAACCAACCAATGGTGTTTTTAAAAAATAGAACAGTAAAATTAAAATTTAGATAGAACAACATAAATTAAAAAAGACGTTTTAAATCCGCGACAAAACAAAATAGTAATATTTTACAACTTCTTATGCTAGTAGCCAAAAATAGGCACCCATGGCCGCTGTTTTGGCCTTTTTCGAGGCAAGCATTAATGAGTAACGAATAGGACACTAGCAAGTAGTGTAACATTTCAGTGCAAAACAAAAAAGGGAAGAGATAGAGAGTGGCAAAATGTATAAAGGTAATGAGTAATTAAGACGCCTCGACTGAGGATCGGAGTTAGTGATAGAAAACTTACTGTAAAGCTGCTTAAAGGGATGTAATTATCAGATTCTGCAGCAACAAGACAAATTAAATAAGGCTATAAATTGATAAGAAATAAAGCCATGCAGCAGCTTTAAACATTCCCACACTTGATATTGCATGGAAAATACGCTGAGTCTACTCTCTTATAGCCGGCTGCTTTTGCTGCCTACATTGCCATGTCTTTGCATGCAATCTCTCATGTTTCAGTATATTGACAGTTACATGCAACTTTTTTAGTGTAGTTCTGGCTCTACATATACCACAGAGAAGCACATTTAAATTAACACTATTAATGCCTCCACATCTCTCTCCGTGTTGTTTTTGATCCCGAGATATGTTCGAGAAAGGTACGGGACTGTAGGTTGACAAAGATCCTCTGGGTGTGAAAGAGATTTACAGTAGCTAAACAGTAGGTATTTCTATGGTTCTCATTGTTGTCGCGCAGCTGTGAAGTGTTTCAATTAATGATTTGAAATGTAGAAGAGAGGTTCTTGATTAAAAACTCAGCGCCATATGGCAGCTTAGATCCCGTTAGTACTGTGGTAGTATATTTTTTTTTTTCAAACTGTTATTTTATAATTTTCAAAATTTATTTTTATATCAATATTTAAAATAATTTTAAAATATAAAAACAAATTAAGAGGGTGAGTATTATTACGTTCGTTTATTCAGCTGATACCATGCCATCACTGGTAATTAATGTCTGGCTGATCTTTTTGGGAATTGCTGAAATAATCAAGGGTAATAATCTAATAATTCATCGAGTTCCTTTAATGATGTACTAGTTGATGACATTTCTTTCTGGTTAGGTACTCTTACTACTATTCTAGCACATGGCAGTGCTGGCTCTCTTTTTTTCCCACATTAAGAGCCCGCATTGACCCTTTTCTTCTCATTTACGTACCCTTTGTGTACCATAATTTTTTGAATGTCGTCTACTCTCGTTCCAAAATATCTTATCTTCTTAGATATAATATTAATTGGTAAATTAGTAAAATAATTTATTAAAGGATAAAATAAAATTTTGTAAACCTTAATTATGTCTTCTTAAACAAATCAATAATTAAGAAAGATACGTGACATTTTGTTTTTATTTTCTTTGGCTAAAGTAAGTAACATTTGTTGATAGTACATGTTCGTGCTCGTGCATATTTGATGATACGCTAAGGAGTCATGTGTTTATTTTTTATTTATTTCTTATTAACTCAACAAAATATGTGCCTTTTAATATATATACCCGCTAGCTAATGAATTCAAAAAAGCACACCTCAATCACTTAATTAAAAGACCCATTGAATTTATATTAATTTTTTTTTAATCGTAAAAGACATGATTTAACGTACTTAGCATCCAAATCCCAATATCGTAAAAATATAAGAAAACAACAGTAGATCGTTAAAAGACAAGTGACCTCAAGGATCTGTGTCCTTAATCTGCAAGATTTATGCTTTGTAAGTCTAAAAAGCTAGCTAAAATAAGGGAAAACAATAAATGGCTGTTGCTTTCATCATCGGAATATATAGAGGTAATGAAAGCAAAGCAGCTGCCTTTGAGGGGGCATGGCTAGCTACAAGTATCGCTACGAACACAAGTTCAAATTACTAGCACACCAACAAAATTAGGAGGAGGATCAGGAGGAGGAGCCAATTATGTACATAGAAATAGAAACAAACAAGAAAAAGAGGGTTCAACTGCCCTCGTTCCCTTCTCTTTTTATTTCCTGATTTATATGCAGTATACACTTACAGTTATCCCAAATCAGGAAAATAAATTAGCGTCCGTGATTGCTTTGTATATATATTTCAGCTGGGTCTAGCTAGCAGCTAGCTAACGATTTTAGGTTAAGCTGTAGCAGCATGGGGCCACGATGTTAGCATCCCAAGTTGACATGTTCATATCGCTTTGTGCTAGAGCCTAGAGTGGTGGCCAGTTGCAGTCCAGCAGAACCTATTAATTGCTTTGGTAGTCTGTACATGTATAGAAGGGCTAGCAGGGTTAGGGTTTATTCTCATCAGAACCTGTCTCTTGTATAGCTTCTAGTATTTGATGGTCTCTGCCAATTAGATTGCTGATAAGGGTAAAATCAAGCACCCATCCTACTCAATCATTCATCAATCTCTCAGAAATTTTGCATTTTTAAGCACCTGAAACTCCTCATTTTATTGAACAATTCAAGTGAAACATTTGGCCGAAACTGTGACCTTCTTCGGAGGCTCCCAGCTCAGGCAACTGCATTAATTTATCTCAGTATGTGTTAACTCAGTACGTAACAATAATCAATGGCTTTTTAACTCCCAGAGTGTTTTTAACAGCACATGAATTGTCCAAAATTGGAAGAAACAAGTCGTAAGATCAATTGAATGGGAAAAAAAAAAAAGAATGATCAGCAATAAATACCTGAGATTAAAATTGTCTAATCCAGGCTGCCAAAGCTTGATGTATATTATGCTCTGGCCACTGTAATCAATCCTCTCTAAAAATTACCCTCAAGTCCGTTTGTATTTCTTGAAAAACTACTCTAAAAGCCAATAAATTGTTATATCAATTATTTGTCCAAGGCCAAACCCATAAGTTATCCCCAGCAAACTTTTCTGATATTTGGATCATTAGCCGAGAACAAAGCATATATATACGTACCCACAAACCCTCTCCAATTATTCACTTCTGAATTAGATGTTATTATTTTTTTGTTCCGCTCAACCATAATATATAAACAATCTATATATGCTAATTATTTATAATTTAACTGGATTAGTTAAAATTTAAATCTTTTAAAGCATTTTTATCGGTGCACAGAAGTAAATACAAGAAGAAAGCTCTGTTAAAAGAACCCACCTTGCCTCTTTTATTTATTTATTGGTCAGATCCTGACTTTCTGACCACTGCTAATGGTTTAATTGAAGAGTTAAATTTAAGCTCCGACCAGAATACTTGAACCTTACCTTAATGTGAATGGTTTATTCTCAACTTTAGATGTTACATTTGTCTTGTTTTGGTTAGTTATCAGGGATCCATAGAGGAAACTGAAAGAAAGAGGAAGGAAGGATTCATTGTTTTAGGAACTAAAACTGCAGTTAGTGAAATATGTACTAATAAAAAAAACACCGCAGCAATAATAAGAAGAGAGAGATTTACTGCACCCACAGACTTTTGTAGACAGATGTTTTTATAATTATTGTTTCAGCAATCAAGAGCAGGTTTAATTTTGTAGACAGATTTACTGCACCCACAGACCCATAAGTATTTTCTCCATGTCATTAATGCCCGTATTGTGCAAGCCATGGTTTAACCATAAATGTTTCAAGAAACCAGAAGATACCAATTTTGGTTCTTGTGGTGTGAATATATCTGTGTCTGTGTGGTGTCTGTTGAGTGTGGGAGAGAAGGGGTTAAATTAAACCCTCACCTTCTCACTCCTTTTTGGTCAAAGATATTGTGGAGAGCCACAAAATAAAACAAGAAACAGCAAAACAAAAGGAAAGGGAAAAAAAATGCTAGTATAAAGGAAAGCAGCCATGTAAAATCAAGTCCAAATGCAAAAAGGGGTTAGGAACTTTCAGTTCAAATCGGACTCCTTGTCCCACCTCACAAGCTATATAGCCTACAGTCCCCTCTCTTTCTCAGTTGGTTTGTACAATTACAGTACCACCACCAACATATGCCCCCATCCAAAGTTCTAAACCCCACAGCTCCAAGCCAAACTAGCTGAGAGTGTCCATGAGCTCAGAAAGCTGCACCAATCCCTGTACATAAAAAGCAAAAACTTCTCTCCTCCTTTGCATGACCCCAATATTCGTCAGTTTGTTAAGTCCCTCTCTTTATCTCTCTCTATGGGTACCGTGTCAAGGCAGATCAATATGCTTCATTCAATACTACCATTAATCCCACAAAAGTAGAACAGAAGAAAAGAAAGAAAAACAAAAACAATCTTTAAAACCCATCTTGAAACCGATTGATCGATGAAGGATGATCCAAACACTGCTGCTGTCCTCCTGCTGCATGGTTCCTTCCCCAATTCAAACCTTCCTCTTGATTGCTCAGTGATCCATCTCTACCACTTCCTTCCGTGCTACGGCTTGAACCAGGTCCGAACCCACCATGACCTACCGGTGCACCAATGCAAGTGTAATTGGATTCTGAGCCACCCATGTTGTAGTTCATGTTCTGGTGGGAAGGGTATGTTTGTGAAGTGTTGTTGAGTACATGTCCAATGTAGTAATCGTTGATGGGCTGTTGAGGATACTGCGATTTATAAGCCGGGAGGCGTGAAGGAGGCGTGTATAGATATGATTGATGAGGATGTTGATTTGGTGGTGCTGGTAAGAGAGTTGATGAAGAGCCCGGGAACAGTCTTGGTGGGTACACAGATCTAAATGGATCTCCAATGTTGCCTGCTGGAATGTAGCTCCCTGTTCCCATCGGATGGCTGCTGCAAAGAATATTAAGTAGAAGAATCTGGTTTCTTAGCAACTTGTTTGGAATCAATTCTATGATGAAATTGATTTCAACTAATTTAAGTAGATCGAACCGATTCAATCTGCTAACTGAGATTTTCTGTTTGAAATGAGTTATGAAATTGTGGAATTCATTTAACTTGAGAAAGTGAAAATACATCATTCGTCCAACTTGTCCTCGTTTCTAAGAAATCACATTCTAAGCATATGCGTGAGAGAGAGGACAGAAAGAAGGGCGTTGGTGAGACTAGTTTTTAATGGGTCAATTCTAAAGCAAATCATATATACCCTTTTTATTGAATTAAAAATATCTAATTGTAATTGACTGTAAAAGCCATTTATGTTGTTGAAGCTTTTCAAACATTGGAATTAAGTAAATATGATGTTAAAATAATTTCATTTCTAGTCAACTCTTAGAGTTTGAAATAGCTTGTAGTGGTTCTAATACAGGAAGAAGAAGAACGCAATAAAGTATATAATAATCATGAACTTTGTAACTATTGAGATTAAACAGAAATATTATGATTGGAATCAAATAATGTCCATGACCTTTGGTGCAAAACAGCAAGGTGTGAAATCAAATATATATAGGTGTTCTTTTCTGTTGCTATGAAATCAAAACGGGTATACATTTTTTTTCGCGGAACAAAACCGGTGGAGGATCTTTGAATCGCTGATCACATGAGATAAAACAATGAAGCTCGTAGGAACTTCTAAAAGTAGAACATTATGAAATTAGAAACCTTTCTAGTTCAAAACAGTATCTGTGGATCATTTGATCTTTTGCTTTTAAGGATTGTCATGTTTCCTTCTCCATTTGTAAGATGAGAAGAAAAGAAGTAAGGATGGAGTAATAGAAACCCCATAAAGAAAGTATGGAGTGATGGAGGAGATAAGACAAGAGCAAGAGAGCAATGGTGGATAAAGATGATGGGTGTACATAGTTACGTACCCTGGATGACCCCCAGGGGCTGCTAAAGGATCACTATTGAACACCAGTTGGCGAGCCCGGTTCAATGTTTCTGTCTCCCTCTCTGACCGACCAGCGACACAAATCAAATCAATCAAGGTATCAAATAACCAAAAACACACAAGAGTTTCAACAACATATCAAATTAGTTTTCCTCAAGATTGACGCGACCACGCTATACTATTCATTTCCATGGCAAATCATACTCTCCCATTAAAAAATATAAGCTGAAAGGTACTATGTTTTGACGTATTTGATTAACACATGTTGATAGAAGGTGAAGAAAAGGAGGACATGACTTTGCCTTGTCTGTGTCGGTTCATGTGCCCTCCAAGAGCTTGAGATTTGCAGAACTTGAGGGAACAAAACCTACACTCGTAGACCTTACCACACTCTTCTTTCCCATTCTTAGCGCCGCTTTTCTTTTTCCTGTAGCCTGCAAAAAAAAAAAGCAGCCAATTAGGGCAACTTAGATGAGTCCATTCTTTGCACCAAAAGCCGAACCCTAGTTATCGATCTCTCTTCTCTAAACCCTCTTTTTTTTAGCTCTTGACGTTCCATCTCCTCTTCTTTATTGTATCAATTGAGACTTCATGATGCCAAATAGTATGTAATTTTTTTTAAAAAAAAATGGGTAAAGTGAGGAAAGAATGAATTTTGCCGGCCCTCATTCATTAATTTTCTTTCCGCAAAATCATGGTGATCTTCCTTTTTCTTAATTTTTTTTTATGTTGTTTGGTCTTTTATCTAAAATGAAAAGGAGAAGGACTGGGAAGGCAGGAGAGATTATGTATTAAACTCGTATTTCTGTTATATATATAGATAGATAGATGTGCATACCAGAGGAGGAGCCTTCATCAAGGACTTGTTTACCATCTCTAGAGTAATCCTCAGGCAAGTTGTTGAGGTCTAATGGGTTATTCTCGTGTCTCCTGGAAAAACAAATTAGAAAGCAAAAGGACACAAAAGAAAGAGTTAAAAGGAGTGTTGAAGAGTAAGAGAAGACTGAGATGGTAAAGGAGAAGATAAGAGAAATTAAGAGGTGTGAGTGGAAGGGGTTCGCAGGGATGACCTACATGGTACCGACAGAGACAGACAGAAAAAAATGAGGGAAACACTCTTTCAGATGGGAAAATAACTAAAGCTTTATAAAATTATGACTCCAGTTTGAGACTGCAATAAAGAGGCTAGTCGAGTGAAGGGAGGGGGAAAGGAGCTTTGAAAGCTCTCAGTTTCTCTGCCAAACCCCTGAACTCATCTCCTTCTCTCTCTCTCTCTAGTTGAAAGAACAGCAAGGGACAGTGTGGTCTCGTGACTTTAAAAGGGGGAGGGGTGAATGGGGAGAGGGTAAGGCAGACGTGGTCGTGTCATTTGGTTAGATCGAGAGAGAGAGAGAGACGTTGCCTTAGTTTTTCCTTACTGGAGGGAGGCTAGGTCTATTGCCCTAGAACAACTAGTCTCGAGTTCAATGATTTATATATGCGAGAAATATTTAGAAGATTGCTAAAAAGATTTAGCATAAGAGATGGCAATCAAACACCAGTGTCCTTTGCTTATCTCTTCCATCACTAATTAAAGCTCTGGAAGGTGACATTTATACCTTGAGTGCAATCAAGAGCCTTGCCCTGCAAATACGCTGCTCCTGCTCATTATGTTGTGAGAAGGGCAGGCTTCAAGTTTATGGTCCCCATTGAAGCTTATGGCTTCTTGGCCGTCAATATTGTACCTGGCTTACCATGGATAAGGAAGTGTTACCATCAATATCTAATTATTAGGGTTTTGTGATCTAAGTTGGGATATAGTCTCAACCCCACAAAAAGTATTGTTTTATTCTTTGGAAACTCTAGTTGCTTATTTACAGTCCCTTTCAACCAATCTGAAATAACAAAAAGCAAAGCAGTATTGGTTTCTTTTCTTTCTTTTTTTCCCTCCCTCTCACTGTAATTAATTTATTCTACGTTCAGTTCTTATTATCCAAACTAGCTTTTACAGTACTACGGAGATTGAAACTAGCTTCGCCAAGTTGACAGTGAACAGTGTTAGATTATATGAATGTTCAACCGATGCACACAAACAGATCATGTAGCTTACTAACCTAGGATACTCTTAGGCTACCCTGCTTCACCTGTGTTCATCTTGAAAATAATAGCTCAAAGGAACATATATAGAGCCCATTGGTGTTTCAAGAGGCAAATTAATATATAGCAGGTGTTCATATGGACCACTCTATCTTGATGGTAATATTGATTATGTTAGGATAACACTCCTTTCGTATGTAAATCTTTTTTCCATTTGTATGACACGGTCAAGCAAGTGGGTGAAGCTCGTGTGTGCCCAAACATCTGAAAGTTTTCTTGTTAGTGTTTGGATTCTTACAGGTGGTCCATTCCTTCGGAGGTGTCCAGTAGTAGAATCCACCAACATTTTATCTCAGAATTTTGTCAAATCTTGCAATTCTACTCGATCCCCGCAATGATGAACACTCTATTTTTATTCAATTCTTGGAATAGAAGATAAATTAGGGCAAGAAAAATAGTTGAGGCCAGCTGGTGGTTAAGGAAGTTGTTGCTCAAATCTTTGGTCTAAGTATTTGTTTACTTGATAGTTTCATTCAGTCAAGTCTGAATCCTAATTAAGAAATCCCGTTCCTCGAATTACAATTTACTGAGAAAAGAATATCACAACCCTTTCATTTCATTAATAAACCAAAAAATAAATTTCATATTTCGAATTCAATTACTGGAAAGGCCAATTGGTCCTGAACTTTCAGTTAAAAACAAGTTATTCCCTAACTTACGAGATTCTTGAATCTTGATTTAGTCCTCCACTCTATCTTCTATATTTAGCATACTATCTCCGTCGAGATTCAGCTTATAGATCAACGAAATCCTCAATGCAGACCAGATAAGATTGTGGCACGTGCCTTCTAAAAGACAAAACGTGTGACTATCACGTGGCTGTCTTAGTTTACTAACGGATGGAACTCCAATAGAAGGTTGACAATACAAACAATGAGTACGATTGTACAAAGGACAACAATTAATAATTTTAATGGTTACGAGCTCACAACTAAGCATACAGGTAAGCTTCTATTTGCTGTTTCAGGGGCAAATTCATGTAAGATAAACAAATTTTATATCATTTCCAAAAATTATTTTTTCCAGTTATTAACTTTTTTTTATAGTAATCGAGGGAGGATGCTATTAAAATTTATCCAGTGCTGTTAAGAAAACAACAAATTAATTAAAAGAAAAACTTCCAGCAAAAAAAAAAAGAAATAACAAAAAAATTAATCATGACCATTAGACGAACTCAAAACACAATCTGAACATCTAGCTAGATAAATACAAATCTAACACGAAGCTATTAAGCTAAACAATGAAAAGTTAAATCATAAATTTTATCCTAATTAGGATGAACAACATCTGGACCTAATTTGTTACGAGTAATTCAAATAGACTGCAAGATACCACAACAAAGCGTATAGATAGCCTTATGCTGAAATTTTCTATGTAACAAATGATTTCATTCTTGCAAAAGAAGTTTGAACAGTCTTTGGCATACATCTATCATACCCAATCCATTACATAAAACGATTCCAGAATCTCCAAGTCACAGAACAATAAATAAAAAGGTGGTCAATGGTCTCAGTTTTCATACCACAAAAAGAACAACAAGCATCATTATAATTAATAATTCTTCTGTGGGCAAGAAATTCCTTGGTACTCAAACTACCATATAACAACAACCACATCAGTATCTCAATTTTAGGAGTAAATATACCTTTCCAGAGCAAAGCACCAAAATTATCAAATCTTGGATGTAGAATATCATCAAAGAGAGCACAAGCCGATTTGACTGTGAAAATCACATTCTTCTCTAACTGCCACATCCTTCTGTCAACTAAATCAGAAATAGATAAATTCCTCTCTACTTCAACAAGAAAAGACTCCAATTATTGACACTCTCTATCCCTTAAAGGCCAATTCCAAGACAAAGTGACTAAATTAATATCAGAATTATACACCTCCTGGATTGTAGTATTATGTTGACTCGATAACCTAAATAAATGAGGAAACAACATCCTTAATAGAGCATAACTAAAACACACATTCAACCAAAATCAAATAGTCATGTCATTACCAACGTTGTAGCAACAAAAAGCACAAATAACTTCATCGATTCTCTCATCAAGAGCTAAAACTTTAACAATCCCTCTTCATCGATTCTCTCATCAAGAGCTAACACTTTAACAATCCCTCTCCAGGTTGGAAAAAGTTGATGAGTAAACATAGGAAACTCATTTTCAAAAGTGAGTTGATATTTATGCACGATATAATCTTGCTTGCCCCTTGAATTACCAACTCCTAAATGTCATATTCATTTTAAAAGTTGTGTCATATTTTTATTATACAACGATCCAAGCCTTAACCCATCTCAACTCTTTGGTCGAATGACCTTGAACCATGCTACCTTACACATCTTGAAAGTATTTGAGCTACCACTCCATAAAAACCTTTGAATAATAGCATATATGGACCCAATGATACCTTTAGGCACAAGAAACATTGACATGCAAAACAAAGGAAAAAAATTCAATGATGACTTAATTAGATAGATACAGAAAGTTATGCTCAATATTTCACCCTTTCATGATACTAACCTAGACCTGTTATTGGAAATTACTAGTTTCCATGTAGATAACTAGCAAGGATTAGCACTCAGAGGCCACCCTAGATACTTAATTGGAAAAGTATCATTGTGACAAAAAAAAAAACTACTAGCCATCTATAACGCATATTTATTATCTAAATTAATTGCAATCAAATAACTTTTGGAATTAATTTACCCAAAGGCCATATATGAGAGCAAACCAGCGAAGGATCCTCTTAACATACAGAAGAGACCATAATCATTCGATGCAAAAATAAAAGGTTCATTTGCATATTAAAGGAGAGATAAAGGCATACCACTATCCGCCTTCAGGCTTCTTAAATACCCAGAATCCAAAGCTTTACTAAGGCCTCGTTTAAGAATGCGGTGCAACAACGTTCCCTTAAATTTTGAATTTTTTTTTGTTTAAAATGAAAAAAAATTATGTTTTCATATTGTTTTGATGTGCTGATGTCAACAATAATTTTTTAAAAATGAAAAAACTTTATTTTGATGCATTTTTAAGCGAAAAGCACTTTGAACTGCCACCGTCATCACAATCTTAAACATACCCTAAAGAGAATGGAAAGACCTTCAACTGCTATATCAAAGAAAAATGGGTATAAAGAATCCCCCTGTCAAAAACACATTTGAAGACTAAATTCTCTACTTGGCGACCAGTTAATAAGGATGACCATTTTAGACGAAGACAAACATTCCTTAATCAAACTCCTCCACATAATGCCTAACCCTATATGAACCATATCATCATCTACGTAATCCTAAAAGATCGAGTCGAAGGCCTTATAAAAGTCTACTTTGAATAAAAAAATCATGAGCCCATATATGCTTGTTATTGTTATTCAATTATTAACCTTTAATTTGATAAACAAGTGAAGGTTTCATTAAATTCATTTATAAGCTCAACGATCAATTTAAACAAGTTGATAAACATATTGAGCTTGAGTCAAGCTTAAATGTGTTTGAGCTTCAACCTTTAGAGTTATCACAAATTTAAGCAGTGCTTAAACCTTAGTAAAACTAAAATAACTTAATTACTTGAACACGTCAATACTTGACTCGACTTGATTTAATTACTCGTGCAAATAAAATTAAATTTTGTGAAATATAATCAAGATACACGGAGATACAAGCGCGAGATATTAAATCTAGATATAATTTTAAGTTTATGATTTTAAAAACTTAAACATTTATCTTAATTTTTTTTAATGTTGTTTGTAAGGTAATGGCATGATTGAAAAATGGTCAATAGTCTTATATAAGAGGTATTTTATTAAAGAGGAAAAATATTATAATTTTAGTTTTGTTTTTTTAATTTTAACAAGAAACATGATACTTTAGTTTTATTTTTATTTATATCATAAAAAATAGTTTTAAAAGGGGGTAATTAAGTGTGATTATTAGATATGAAAAAGATAAATTATCCTTGTGATCCTTTCATAATCATCATAATTATTAAAATAATTTATTTTTTTAGATCTACAAGTTAATTTATAATTGCAAACTAAGTTTAGAGTGCATGATGTTTATTTTCTTATAGATTCCAAAAAATATATATTTCACCTGGTTGTGAATCATTACTAGTTATTTTGGATTTTTAGGTGTTATTTTTTATTTCTTAATTATCAGAATAATTTTCTGCTATATATGATGTATTAAAGAGAATTAATGAATCATTCACGTATCGTCTCTTTAGGGTCTGTTTGGGATTGTAGTAGCGGTGACAGTTCAAAGTATTTTTCACTTAGAAATGTATCAAAATTAAGTTTTTTTTTTATTTTTTAAAAATTATTTTTGATATCAGCACATCGAAACGATCTGAAAATATTAAAAAAATTATTTTAAACAAAAATATTAAAACTTTTAGAAACATAATTTGCATGCGTTCCCAAACACACCATTAATCATAAAACATGCCCATGGAAGACTGCAGACTTTACATCAGTTGATTTCTTCCTTTCCTTCTCTTTGTGAAATCCCAAGTTCTCAACTCCTTTTAACAAGAAAAATATATTGCGGAGCCTAAAGCAAAAACTTAGGGTATCAACTTCACTCCAATGGATTTGACTCTTGTAAACACCATTAAGAGCTCGAATGAGAGAAGGGCTTTCTCAAAATCTAATTTAGGCTATATTTAACGGGAGAAAATCCAGATCAAGAAAAACAAAAAAAAAATAATGAGAGGGTATATAATTCTCATCTAGCACCTACCTACCGATTATAATTTTGAAGGGTATATTGTGCTTTTGCTAGTGTCTCCCCCTCCATTTTCCTTCGCTGTGCTCCTCCCTCCACTCTCAACAATCATCAAAGTTGAAATATTTCCCTATGATCTCTCTCTAGAACACATTTTTTTTAGTCTAATATTTAATATAAGAGCATTTTAGTTATTAAATAAAAAATAATGTTTTTTGTTGATTTTCTTTTACTAAAATGTTAAGTGCAAGATACAAACTACTGTGTTCTTTAAAAACTTGATATGCAAATATTATTTCAAGGTTTGCAAAATTTTAGCAATATCAACAAGGCCGAAGAGTTAGGCCCATTGGAAATCAACATGAAAAAATCGTGGCCTGTTAGGTTTGGGTTTTATATCAGACCAGTTAAAAAAAACTGCAACTTAGATGAGGCCCATATTGTGATTGGACTCTCCATAACACATGACATGGGCTTCAGTAATTTGGAGCGGGAAAGAAACCACGTCGTTTAGAAATGGAATGGAATGGAACGGAGAATGAAGAATGAAGCTTATAGCCTATCCATTTCTGTGAAATCACTCCCACGCACACTACTCATCTGCTCAGTTCATGGCAATGGCAGCAGCAGCAGCTTCTCTTCCGTCATTTCGCTGCCCTTCTTCTCCATTCAAGGTAATTTGATTAATCAAAACTATTCTTTCATGGTATTAAAACACCCCCGTTATTAGTTTCGTTTTTCTTTTTATTTGACAGGGAAACTTGACAGGATTGAAGCCCAAGGCATGCAACTTCACTTGTCTTAAACTCCATTCTAAGAAGAAAAGACCATTAGTGATCATCAACCAAGCAGCAGCAGCAGCTTCTGTGGTTACTACATCTCCAGGAGTGAGGTTCAGGCTGGACAATCTGGGCACGCAACCGGGGTCTAGAAAGAAAGGGAAGAGGTATCTCTGCAGGACAAGGAAACAGTTGTGGTTCTGGCATGAGAGGTCAGAAATCTCGGCCTGGTCCTGGTGTTCGAAAAGGGTTTGAGGGTGGACAAATGCCTCTGTACCGCCGTATCCCTAAATTGCGTGGAATTGCTAGAGCCTGGAGGTACTCTCTTTTTCTTTCTCTTTA
>Ga0325414_1000943_pt1 | contig 26515 bp, 14 predicted proteins | sample PopdelMetagenome_8_FD_206183 | JGI IMG/M metagenome (GOLD analysis project Ga0325414, IMG submission 206183) | Populus deltoides microbial communities from Bellville, Georgia, United States - Leaf-PdKOR-R3 | ecosystem: Host-associated > Plants > Phyllosphere > Phylloplane/Leaf | place: USA... | reverse complement strand
TTTGTTTGGAACAGGTTATGGACTTTTCAGTTTAGAGCTTTTAGGTCAGTTTTGAGTGGACCTCATATAAATTCACATAAGAGATCCATTAGGGTTAATTTTTTAAAAACTATTTAAACTCATATAACTAAAATTTTAGGATGAATATCACTTCTAAATTTTTCAGTTTTAACATATAATAGTGATTCTTGAAAGAACTGAATTTAACTTATCATAAATTAATTAGTTTCGTGGCATCATTCTACTTCATTCCAGTAGTGTTGATGTCTTGAAGTAAGTTTTCATTTGTATTACATTGATCTATTTTAGATTTTTTAGATCAAACTAGTGGATTGGATGAGTGTTAACCATCACTTTCTTTATCAAAGAAAATCGCCACATACTTGGTGTTTCTTTGTCTGGCTTCGGAGCACAAAGATTATAAAGGCCATCCCAACGAAACAGATCCTCTTCCTTCTTTTCAGAAAAAGTACATTCTTCATGTTTTGTTTTCTGGTTTGAAAATGAAATGTGATTGTAAACCCTAATTACAGCACTATCAAGTCTAACATCATATCCTAGAACAATTCCATCTTCTTGTATCAGTTGTTGCCTCCAGACCCGCCCTCCCTGTTTGGTGCTCTCACCGCAAGGTTGCCTCTACTGGCTTTAATGACTGAGATCAACATCCGATCGTTTCCAATGATCCGTTTCAAACTCTGGATCATTTGGTCTCGGTTAATCTTACATTTCCTATGATCGTCAAGGCTTTTGGAAATCATATCCCCCTTGGCAGGACCAAAAACCTTCACCAGCATAGGAAGCAAAACAGCAATACTCAACTTCTCTCCACCGGTTCTTACTTCATTAATCTGCTCTCTTAAGGAATCAATACTGAATGACGGTGCCTTAAAACTTACAATGTAGATAGGAAGGATAAAAGAATTCATGTAAGCACTCCACACAACCAATCTGCTAGGGTTTTCGAGATTGTCAACACCCGAATCAAACTCCACCGAACTTGGATATATTTGCTTCGAACCCGCCCGAATCAATTCCATTTTCCCCATCTCAACATAACACAACAACATATGCCTTAAACCATTTTCATCCTCAATCGTAGACGGAAACCTGTGAGTAACAAATTATATGTTAATTTGACTTAATTTAATTTCTAAGTACACAAAAAAAAAAGGCAAGGAAAGGAACTTACGTTTCAAGGATAAACTTTGAAGTAGACAAATAAACACCAACGCCATGCGATTGACCATTGCAACGACTAAATCCAAAAGAAATGATATGAAGAATCTCCTGTTTTGAAGCACCATACCACCCACACTTAACATTTCTATCTCCACGGCGTTCACGGACCGCATCTACACAGCTCTTGAAAGCTTCGAATCGAGCTTTCATATACATAGTAGAGCAGATATTCCTGTGTATGGTCACAACACTTGTGTCCTTAGCAAGCTGATTCATTCCTGTAAGGAATTGCTTCTTAATCACTCTGTGTTCCTTGCTTTCTTCTCCGATCCTCATCATTCCATTTCGAGTGAATGCATCAAAACAATCAGGCTTCGGAACAGAAGACGACGACGAGGAGGAGTCGGTTTCAGAACCAGCGTCCAGGATTTCTCCGCCTTCATCTATGATGATTGACACTTGATCTTCCCGCTCCATCTCTTAGTTTAATTTCTAGGAATAAAGGATAAATTTGTTCAAAAAGGAGGGAGAGAGAGTGAAATGAAGAGGAGAAATCTGACGAGGGAAGAGGGAAGAGGTTTGGGGGGTGTTTTGTGATGAGAAATTGAATTGAAATGATGGAGAGGTTTATGGATTTATAGAAGGGTCTAAACGGTCTAATGACCGTTGATACTTGTTCATGAATCCAAATTGATTGATTGCGTGCCCTAGTTTCTTTCCTTTCTCCTAGTCGGACTCGGATTGCCTTTTCCTAATTGTCCGTGCGGGACCTGGATTTTTCAAGTGGGGGGAATTACGTAAGTGACCCCAGAAAGTGAAGGCATTGTTTGGAATGTTAGGGAGTCTTTTTAAAATGGTTTTTACTCGTAAGAGTATTAAAATAATATTTTTTATTTTTAAAAAATTATTTTTAATATCAGTATATTAAAATAATCTAAAAATTAAAAATATATTAATTAAAAAAAATTATTTTTTTCAAAATCAATTTTAATATGTAAAAACAAACAAGACTTAAAATATACAAACAATCAATGTTAATAATAGCAAATTAAGTAATAAGCTAAAGGTTATGGGGAATTTACTGTTTACCTACATTTAATGCACTGTATATTACAACAGTAATCCACAGTGTTTTTTTTTTTTCACTTTTTTGTTTTTTTATTGCATTTTTTCATTTTTTTCCCAACTTTCCCCTTTTTTTTCATTTATTTTTTTAAAATTATCTTTATCGATTTTATTTTTTTAATATTGAGCTGGTAAAAAATTTCCCTTTGTAATTTTTTTCCTTTAAAATACTATGGATTACTACGGTATTTTCCCACATGGTTTTTTATTTTATTTTTTTATTTTTTAAAATTATATTTGTCAATTTTATTTTTTTAATATTGAGCTGATTGAGAATTTAGTTTTTAATTTTTTTTCTTTAAAACATTGTTGATTGCTACAGTGTTTCTCCGCATGGTTTTTTTAGTTTTTTTTTTATGATTTTCTCTGAAATTATTTTTTTTATTTTATTTTTTATTAAGTAATAAGCTAAAGAGTGTGGGGAATTTACTGTTCACCAACACCCAATGCACTATGGATTACAACAGTAATCTATAGTGCATTCCTCTTTTTTTTACCCTTTTTCATTTTTTTTGCACTTTTTCATTTTTTTTCCAACTTCCCCCTTTTTTATTTTTTTCATTTATTTTTTTCAAAATTATCTTTATCGATTTTACTTTTCTAATATTGAGCTGGTTAAAAATTTTGATTTGTAATTTTTTTCTTTAAAATACTGTGGATTGCTACAGTGTTTTCCCACATGGTTTTTCTATTTTATTTTTTTATTTTTAAAATTATATTTATCGATTTTATTTTTTTAATATTGAGCTAATTGAGAATTTATTTTTTTAATTTTTTTATTTAAAACATAGTTGATTACTACAATGTTTCTCCGCATGGTTTTTTTTATGATTTTCTCCAAAATTATCTTTTTCGATTTTATTTTTTAATATTGAACTGATTAAAAATTACAGTTACAATATGTGAGGAAAGCACTGTAACTTTCCTCGCAAATTACTGTGGATTTCTACAATGCTTTTTCCCACGGTGTTTTTTTATGTTTTGTTATGTTTTTTCCTAAAATTATCTTTGTCAATTTTATTTTTTAAATATTGAGTTGGTTAAGAATTGTAATTACAAGTAAATACAAGTAAGGCTAAATCATAAGGGGAAAACATTGTAACTTTCCTCACAAAACACTATGGATTTATACAGTTTTTCCTCACATGATTTTTTTTCAATTTCTTTTGTGTTTTCTTTTTTTGTAATATTTTTTCTCAAAATTATATTTGTCGATTTTATCTTTTTAATATTGAGCTGGTTAGAATTTAACTTTGTAATAAAGCTTAATCATGTGGGGAAAGTAATATAGTTTTCCTCACAAAACACTGTGGATTGCTACCGTGTTTCTCTACATGATTTTTTTTTCTTATGATTTTTTCAAAATTGTCTTTGTCAATTTTATTTTTTTAATATTGAGCTGGTTGAGAATTACAATTACAAGTCATTACAAATAAGGCTAAATAATGTGGGGAAGCACTGTAACTTTCATCACAAAACATTGTGAATTGCTACAGTGTTTCTAAAATGGTTTTTTTCCCTGTTTTTTTTGTGTTGTTTTTTTTTCTAAAATTGTCTCTGTCGATTTTATTTTATTTTAATATTAAGCTGATTGAGAATTTAGCTTTGTAATTTGTTTTTATTTAAAACACTATGAATTGTTGCAGTGTTTTTCCAAATGATTTTTTTAAGATTTTTTCTAAAATTATCTTTGTTGATTTTTTTTGAATATTAAATTAGTTAAGAATTATAATTACAATAAATTTAAATCATAGGAGGAAATCATTGTAGTTTTTCTCACCAAATACTGTGGATTGCTATAGTATTTCTCTAAATGGTTTTTTTTTATGATTTTTTCTAAAATTATCTTTGTCAATTTTATTAGGGAAAGCACTGTAGTTTTCCTCACAAAACATTATCAATTGCTACAATGTTTTTTCTCATAGGTTTTTTTCCTTTCAAAATTATCTTTGTTGGTTTTTTTTAATATAAGTTGGTAGAGAATTTAGTTTTGTAATTTTTTTTGCTTTTTATTTACAGAAAAGCTAAATCAAGTGGCGAAAATAATGTATCTTTCCTCCCAAAACACTGTGGATTGCTGCAATCATTTTGTTCAGTCTCTAAGTTTTTGATAACCAACACAACTTTTTTTTCCGTCATGAAATATTGGTTCCATCATACCTTTAATTTCTATTATTTATCAAGCGTTGGTTCACAATTATAACACTATCAAGTACATTTGTTTTATAAACCCGTTGTAGTGCGCGAGCATGTCATCTCGTTAATATCATCTGACATTGTTGTTTAAAAATATGTTTAACTTAATTTTTTTAATTAAATTAATGTTTTTATTATTATTTTAATGAATTGGAATAAAACATAAAAAAAATATTAAGAATTTTTAAATTTGATGTGATATTATATATGGAGATTTTTTGGTGCCTTACTTTCAACGCAAAGTTTATGTATTAAGTAATATTCTTTCGATTTTTATTTTTATTTTTCCCCAAGAAGAAGGTATGTGTTCTGTTGTAAAGGTCACCAAATTGTTTTTCCTTCATGTGTCATTAAAAGCTTTCTATGACCGCCTGCACGTATTATATATTATATATTTATATACAGTACTCTTATTCACAGGAGAGAAGAATTTATATTGTGGTCGATGGAATTGACATGTTTTTCCCAGGAAGAAGGTATGTGTTATGTTCATGGTATGCGTTATGTTTTTCCTTCACCAAAGTCATCCTTCCTATGACATCAAAAAAAAAAAATTATTAGAAATGTTCGTTGGATTTATTCTAAATCCTAAGTTCAATAAATTAAGTTAAGAAATTTGGGTTAAAAAGATTCAAATATATCAATTCCTAATCTAATTTTTTTTTTGTCATATCTGAAATTACAATAGAATTTTGGATGAAATTTCAATTGAATTGGAAACTAAATATATATATCTTTTCAACCGGATAAAAAAAAACGACGTGTTTAAAGTTATAAAATCACACTTGATTTCATTAAGTAACAAATTAAATTCATTTTCTCCAAATCTCAAATAAACCCTAAAATGCAACTCATACATTAATACTACAAAATTACCATTATAAAACAACTAAAATACTTAAATATACATGCAAACTACAAAATCTACAAACAAATTTTAATAAATTAACTTTAAACATAAATGAGTGTTCCATAAAAATTAAATGGGTTTTGTTACTTGGTAGAGTAAAGCTCGATAAGAAATAGAACCAATAGAGAAAGTTTGCATCGAAGTTGGTGGGTTAAGTGGTTAGATTTTAGAGGGGAGATGTCAAAAATTTAAAGAAATGAGGTTAGAGTTTGAATTAGAGTAAAAAAAAAAAAAGAAGAGAAGAAATGGGGGGAGGACCAACGGGTTTTAATTCCTTTAATAATCACTGATGAAAATTTCATCAACAGTTATGTTGGTAATTTGACAAGTTAGAAATACCGACAAAATTATCAATGGAGTTTTTTAATTTATTTATTTCATCATCGTTTTCATAAGAAATTACAAAAGGAAAAATTTTCTGTTGCAATTTCCTCCGGTAAACAATGATGGAATACTTTCCATTGTTTTTTTTTTTTTAATTTTCAATTAGTGTGAATTGGGACTTATAAAAGTTTTTTTATTTGGTATGTTTTTTGTTTCTTAAGCGAGTAAAGGGTGTTTAGAGGTTGATATAGAGTTTTTAAGATTCCTATAATATTTTTTATACTTTGAGATAAAAACATATAAAAAATTAAATTTTAGAGATCCCAAAACTCGAACCTGATTTTTTAATTATTAAAAGTAATAAGAAAATGTATTAGTGATATCATCTTTGCCGGTGGACAAGGTGTTCTTCATTCAATTTTTGTAATGAAACATAATATAAGGCAGATGATGTCATTCACTCATTTAAAAACATTAGGTGCGTATTAAGGGTGTGTAAAAAAACTGAAAAACCGATTAAATCGAGAAAACCATAAAAAAATAATTGAAAAAACCGAATCGTAAAAAAAACCGATTAGAATCTTTTTTAAAATTTTCGGTTCGGTTCGATTTCAGTTTAATAAGTCTGAAACCGAAAAAACCTAACCAAACCGAACCAGTTTAGTTAAAAAAATACTATAAAAGCGCTTTATAATTTTTAACCCTAGCATCTCCTTACTCGTTACCCCTCAGCCCTCACAAGCAACCCCCCAACTCTCACAAATCTCATAACTCTCAGATCTTAATCTCTCACACTCTCAGCTTGATAAAAAATGATCTTTCCATCACTGTACAAAACTTCATGGCCAGATCTATTCATCTAACAAGTTTTCAATCTTCATCTTGCAGATTGGTAGATCTTCAACCAGGTTTGGAGAAGTGTTGGGCTCCTCGTAGATAAGCCTTTGTTGGTTATAGACCAATCTCTTAACGTTCATTTTTTCTCTAAAAACAGTTCAATCAGATGCTCTAATATTTGCAAGCTGTTGCTGCTGCTTCTTTTTGCACTCTTGGTGCCAAATACTATTTGCTTTTAAAACTCCGTTTTTGTTGTTAATGAGAATGACAAGACATTAAGCATTCTAAACCATTCTACAGAAGATTATGCAATCCTTGTAATGAAATATCACATGACATTAAGCTCAAAACACAATCCAAGTTTTTATCCTTTTTTTTTAATAACCGAATCGAAACCGGTTTTGATTGTCTTTTCTAATAAAAAAATCAATTTAATTATTTTTTATAGGTAAAAATTAAACCAAATCAAAAATAATCACCTCAAATGTACACTCCTAATCTTTCACGCCCGTGCCTGCTTGGAGTATTTTATGTTTTAGCAATGACTCATAGAATTGTGTAAGTACTAAAAACTAGAGGTTATTCAATTCTTTTAAAAACTAAATTTAGAAAAAGAAAAAATAGAACTTTCTATTTAAATGCTCCATTCAAAAAATTAAAAAACTAGTTTTTTTAATTTTTTTAAATTTATACTGAGTTTGAAAAACACATTTTAGAGGCTATTAACAGTTTTCCAATATAAGTTTTTCAAAGCTTTCCAAATAAAGGAAAAGCATGGAAAATTTAATTTCTTTTCTTTTATATATAAGCATTTTTTAGCAATGTAAAATATTGAAGTTATTTGTTTTTGTTTTTGTTTTTTTATTTAATTAATGTCATAAATTTATTAAAGATATTTTATATATTTTTTTATTTAATTAGTGTTATCAATTTAATTTTTATTATAAATCTAATATTAAGATTTTTTTTTATTTAACAATATAACTTTTTCAAGATGAATTTGAATTTGAATTTGAATAAAACTAAAATTCTATAATTAGATTATTACAAATACAAAATATTACAAATTATGGTTTTGATTTTTCAGTAAAATAGTTCTAATCTTGATGTATTTTTTATATTATTTTTGGTGGAAAAATTCGTTTTTGTTTTCAATAAATGAACATGTTTTTTTTTTAATCATGCATTGGAAAATGAAAAATGGAAAAATGCGAGGGCAATATCTAAATATAGTAGAGCTCACATACCAGTTCTTCAAGGTAAGGTTGGAGTGGAAGGGAGAGCAGACCCGAGAGCTGCAATAGTATTCTAGCACAAGCCCGTATACCAGTTCTTGTGTAGTTACCTACTCTTTCATCGAGATTAGTGAATCACCATAGAAGATCGAAGAGAATCTGGTTCGAGGAGCCTAGCCTTCTTTGCTATGATTAGTTTCAAACTTTCAATACACGTTGCTTTTGCACCAACCCTCTTAGAAGGAAGAACTCCGGGGAACTTCTGGGTTAACTGATTAAGGAGTTCTGATAGGAAGAGAAATGAGTTAACGGGAAGAAGATTACCAGTACGAGGAGGCGACTTAAATACAAGAAAAAATGATCATTTTGTGCTAAGAAATGCGCTGTCCGATCCAGCATGCATCATGCAGCATAGAATCATAATCACAAATGAATTATAACGACGATAACAGCATTATTTAGTCCTTCTGACCAACGGACTCGTTCCTGAATTAACTAAGCACGTCTGATCCGTTGCTTACAAAATGTATCTTACAGGCAAGCAAGGAAAAAGCAGTTCAGAAACCCTAGAAAATAGAGAGGTAATGCTTCAATTCGTGGGAATTTAATGTGCAGGGTGACCTCGATCATAAATGAAGCACGAAGTGAAGAACGATTCGCACGAGACTTTTTGTCCTCCCCAAACGAAATACTATTTTGCAACGACCAAAAAAATCAGCAAACTCTGTGAAGGAGAAAGAATGGTTAGAATTATGGGATAACAATAATCATGATAGAATTTTCACAAGCTGGAGTTTTAAGTTCTAATGGTACAAAATTTTCACAAGCCTGACGCCCAATTTATCAATGAGAATTGATTCAACCTAACAGCCCCTTTGCCCAGATGGGATTTAAAGACCCTACAGGTCCAAAACCTTGCGGCACTGCAGCACTATGTAGAAACATTTGTTTAAGATTGCAATTCCTTTGACCTAAACCAGAAAAATTAAAATAAAATATATATATATATATATATAAGGATTGAACTGCATCTCTCCTTGTGAAAGAATATAATTAGTGACGCATGCCTGCCTGGGAGCAAAAGTCTCAGTACTTCCTTGATACTTGAACAACAGCAACATCAATCTCCATCAAATGGTGAAGCTTCCACATGTGTTGGGAGAGAAGGCAGCAGCAAAGCCTTTGCAAGAGGCAGCACCTGTAGCTTTGCCCAGCCAAAATACATGATCCAGGACCATCTTCATGCATAATACATGTAAAGGCTGTTTGAAGCAGCACAGGCAAGTGAGTTTTCAGTTGGATGCCACGCTAGATGCAACAACTTCGTTGTGAAATCAAATGCATTTCCATTTGTATCAACTCCGGACGTATCAGCTCCTTTTAAAGTCATGAAGGAAAAAGGATGTTAAAACTCAGGAAACAATATAAGATCCAAAAACTTTCTTTCTAGGGTTAGGTCAGATGATGGACAATTAAGTGAGAACACATGAAATTATTAGGAGAAATAGGAAAAAAGAAGCAGTAAACTTCCTCCAACATAGACAGACCTCGCCTAAAACCATGGGAAAGAGTGCCCAGAGATCTAGAAGGCCTTGACGGGGTTTGAACCTGTTTCCTGTCAGTTCATGACATAAATTGACCACATAAAATAAAAGTTTAGCCAGCGTGTCATCTGAAAACCAACATGGTCATGTTCAATTTCAGTTAACATAAAAGAGGATGATCATCAAGAGTGTTTGACACAGAATTTTGAATATTTGTAGAAACAAAACCTTCTGGTATTATCAGTTACACAAGTCTCCTTAATTCACTCTCAAATGTACCTCATTGGATTCTTGCTGGCTTCCAATGTCGTTGCTTCTGTGCTTCCTTCAGAACAACCAAACACACGAAATAGGTTGCTGAAATGTAAAAGAAAGTATATCATGCGATGTGTAAGCAATCAATTAACCAGGAAAGTGGTAAAGACCAAGGGATCATTCAAATATATGAAGCACACCTGTATGAACCAGTTGCCACTCGAAGTCCATCTCCACTCAGACAACACTCAAATTTGTCAAAGATGGAATCGTTTTCATACAGATCACAAAGCTGATCAATAGCAAAGAGCAAAACAATCACATTGTATCAGTACCTCATGATCTCTACTAAATGCCATCTAAAATCACACACAGGATACTCAAGAAGAACATGTCACCTTAGGTCTAAGATTTTCATGAACTTGGAAGCTTGAAACTGGTCCAGAATCCATATTTATGTCCCACAACTGAAAACAAAGAAATCCAGACTTTGTGAGAACAGACGCCACATTGGGTTAGACCTAAAGAAGAAGGTACGAAATTGAAATAAATTGCCTGTGGAGAACAAGTTGTGCATCTAGCCTGCTGCCATCATTATCGATTTTTAATTCTGTCAATACTTTTTCACTCTTAGGGCTGGTTGGGTATTGAGAGGGTTAACAATAATCCCTAAACGAGGGATTATATGTTTTTCCCTCTCTTCTTTTTCAAATAACCAAATAAAATTCAAATAGTATTTTCATCATCTCTCTCTTACTACTAACAGTATTTTAATCCTTCTCTCTTTCTTTCTACTAACTGCCATACAACTAACTTTTACACCCTTAAACATTTACTAATAAAAATCACTCCTTTGTCAGTTCAACTATATTTCTTTAACCTCATGCCAAATGCACCATTAGCATTAAGAATAAAAACACACGATTAGGTTTTGTAGAATGCACTTTGTATTAAGAGATTACCTTAAAGAATTCGAATTTTTTGAAAATCATCCAGCACTAGGTAGTAAAATACATGCTATGAAAAAACAGCAAAGTGCTAATTGAAATAGTGTGCTTAAATTTTAAAAATAAATACTGAACATAAAAATAAGAACCTTTAGAGTCATGTAATCACGACTAAGAATATATCTCCCATCCTTGGCAAACTTAATATCTGAGATTGAGGCAATTATCTCTGTGAAGAAGGACCTTGAACCAGGCACCTCTTGTTCCTCAAACCTGGGCCACCAGAGAGCATAACGTATATATTCAAAAGAAAAGGAAAAAAAGTAAATCAATAAAAGATATCTAAAACGTCTCATGATACAGCAATAACTCCATGATGTTAGATAATACATGAAAATTCAACAAAAGAAAACCATGCAGACAAAAAACCTAAAGTACTTACAATTTGCTATGAGAATCACATAGAGCTGACTGTCGCATGTCAACTAAACGAATTGAGCCCCTTGAACTACTATATGCCAGAATATTGCAATGAGTAGGATGAAATTCTGCTGAAGTTATCACCTCTGCATACATAAATTCAAATGTGTGAATACCATGACAATTTGATATAGCAATCAGAACATTCACATGATTTCAATATTGAAATCTACAAGATGAATACCATGCTTTAATCATCCAAAACATTATATGGATAAGAAGCACAACAAGAGCAGAAGAATTGGCCTCTCACCAAACCACCCATGCTTGCAGAAAGGGGGATAAGAGAACTAAACAACAGCACTTGCACAACAGGAAAGATCATATAACAAGCTAACAAGACTCTAAAGAGAATATTTCTAGACCTACCCGCCCAGAATACACCATAGACAACATGTAAAACCAATAACATCATAAAATACTCGGATGTTTACTTTTCATACAAAATACAGTTATTCTAACCAGTCAGATCCTCCATGTTTGCAGGCTTTACATCAACAATATTGAAACTCTGATTGCTGATTTCCAAATTCCAAAGATTTATTCGCAGATCGTCGGCAGATATAAAAGTTTCACCATCACTGCAAAAAAGAAAACAAAGGAATAACCAATTATGTAGAATGTTATGACTGTGATGGTTAAAGAGCATGCTTTCAGGCTTGAAAACATTCGGGAAATTTCAAAACGTGTATTATGTACAGCATCAGCTTAAGCTAAGAGCCACTAGGGCAATGGCCCAAGGCCCCCACTAAATCAATAAGATATATTTGTCAATTATGCTTTATGAAATGAAGATTGCTCCAACTTAACAAAATGCCCCAAGTACAAAATGAAGATTTCCCAAGGCCCCACTTGTCAGACATGCATTAAAAAAAAATTCTTAAATATTTTAAAAGGTCCTATTTGGCCTAAGGCCCCCATTCACTTTAAATCGGCTCTGATTATGGACAACAATATAACTATCCAAAATATCGAAATAATGCAGAATCATTTCTTCGAAGAAGTGCCATAATATACATTGATCTTCAATATCACATGTCTTTACAAGATCAAAAAATTCAATTAAAAGGAAATGATAAGAGTGATCAAAATGACAAGGGATGTTAAAGACATGGTATGTGAAAATGAGAGTTATACATCTATGAAATAAGTGAATGCACCTGTTGTTAGAAATGGAGTTAATGTGATAGTCATGGGCATGAGCATATATTCTCCGACACCTAGGCACAAGGCTGATTTCGCTACTGGTCAACTGGATCACGAAAAATGAAAGAGGTGTTAGAACCAGATCACAAAAGTAGAGAACATTATAATAAGCATTTCTAGATGTCAAAATCATGATTTCCACGAGCAAACAAGTATATTAGAGTGAAAACAACTACCACGGGTAAGTGTAGAGACGAGACACCCCCAAGTGGGAAAGAAAAGTCATTGCTCAAGCCCAAGGGTTTATCCAAACATCCTCCATTGGCAGTATATGGTTTAGAGCTTGTTGGTATGCTTGGACCTACAACAGGACCATTTCCAGCAGCTTTTGCAGGGTCAACATTCATGTCACATATTTTCTTGACCTTCTTTTCATGGACCTGTCCACCATTAGAGCAAGCACATTTGATACACCCACTGATTAGGAAATTCCATTGTTTTCCAGATTTCTTCAACTTGTCAAGTTGTTCTATTAGTTATTAAAGATGCAAAAAATTTAACCACTACAACATAGACTGAACCTTAAGAGTTTACACTAAAAGCAATTCTAATGGTTAGAAACTTTGAATGAAACCCACCTAGAAAGCTAGAGGAATAAAAATCAACTACTATAGTACAGCTAAAAATTGACAGTAAAAATATCAAAAAAATCAACAATGTTCCACCCTACCTTCCAAAATTTGATTGTTTTGTCATTAGTGGACAGAAGAAAAAGTGCACCATTAGCTGCTTGGCACCATCTAATCTTGTTGATTTTCTCCTCAATTTCCAAGCTCTTCAGATAATCAAACTAAGATGGAGGAAAATAATGAATACTTATCAAATCTTGAACCCAGGAAAGAATAAAACAAATATACCCAAACAAATATAATTCCCAGTGATTAACAGGAAAAAAAAAGGTCTGAAAAGGAAAAATTAAGTACCTCAGGTTCATGGCTCTGAAACTCTGTTTTGTAACGGAATTCAGGATGCCTGATTATTGGAAAATCCATCCTCTCTAGATCTCTCCGATTTCCACCATGCTAAACAATGTAAGTTTATGTCATAGAGCTATTTCGCTACAGCGGGAGGAAAAGAAAAGAAATTTTCTTTAAAGATATGCCTATATTATCTTACATCTCTCTTGTCGGTTCTTTCAAATAAAACCACTCGACCTCCACGATCTCCAGTAGCAAGATGGTCACCAGTTCTATCAAATTCGATGGCAGATATGATATCGACTACAAAAGTCCATAACTAAAAGAAGTAAGAAGGTGAGGATGAGATGCAATAATTCTGAGGGAAATTTTTAAGTAAAAGAGTTTCATGGATAAATATGTCTTTCAAAATTGACTTCCACTTGTTTTATGTGTTTCATCCTCTTGGGAAGGATATTTAGTTGTAGGGAATAATTATTAGTTCTTGATTACCAACCACAAGCACATAAAACCCGAATAAGCATAGTGTTCATAGATAAGCTTAAAATCCTGGTGCCTAACTACCACCTGAACTATCAAAACAGTGGGACAGTAATCTGACTGCTCAGTACAGCATGTCTTGGCTTAAACCATTACAAGCCCACAACATTCAGTCATTCTGCTATGATTATTTTAGTTTTTACAATTCTAGGTCAATCAGTAGGTGCAGAATCAGAGCCAAATCTACCAGATTTACACAACAGCAGGTTTGCATTGACCATTTAAAATGAAATCATCTGACATAAAACTTCCATTTCATTTATCAAAAATGAGATTTGAACCCAAAATCTCTCTCCTCTCCACCATTGCCTTTTCCATTGTGTTATCACAATACTGGCTAGGATAGACAGTTTTCCATGTATTCATGAGCTGTACAACAGTTCCGCAAATTTTGAGACTGATAACCATGAATTTAGAACACATAGAAGCACTTTCAAAGTTATAATAAAAGTCTAGTCTCTTAAACCGATGATATTGAGTTAGCAGGTTTATTTAAATCATTTGAACTCAAGCCCCAATCCTATTTTCATCCATTCCCGTACATACCCCTTGTAGATAACTAATTCAGCAAGTCTTCTAATGATCATGTCTCATGCCATTCAAAATTACTATTTTATTCTTCCAATTGCCAGTTCGCTTCTATTTTATTGGCTTCTATATCCTCACTTTCTCAGAACAATATGCAATCAAACCCAACTACTGTTATGAAGATAACATAAGTTTTTTTTCTCACAAATATTGCGAAAGATAACTTAAATCCCCAAACTTCCTAGCTTGCAAGTATGCAACTAAGTTTATAAGATTAATGCATGACTCAACATGCCCTCTGTAGCAGGTTTGCAAACATAACACACAATCATCAATTTGTATAACAATCAATAAACAATTCAGCTAACCATCCATTCATCCACAACAACGATGCAGTTAACCACCACAGCATGACCATCATCAAACCAGTAGCATCCCCATGCAACAACATTCTAATTTTAGCTGCAAATCCCTCCCTAATGACTGATCATTATGCTCATAATAGCTCTGAAACTTGCCCTACATTGCTTCAAGCCACACTTATAATGCTAAAAAAACACCAAATCAGACACTATTCAATGACACATACACATTCGAATCATCAAACTGAAACCAAATTAATCTCGCACGAAAATAGAACAACAAACGAACACTAATTACACAAAAAAAGGACAGTTAATCCACAATCAACAATTAATAATCCAACAACGCAGAATCAAAACCCTAACCACAGATCGTATCGTACCTTCCTGTACTTCTTCACCAGCCGTTCGCTCTCCAAAAACCTGGGCAAATTTCCACTCAAGCGGCACCGGCGCTGCCGCCACCGCCTCCGCAGCTTCCTCACTGCCGCCTCCGTTCATTTCAAGCTAAATCTTCGTTTGGCAGAAATAATTAAGAAAAAAAAAGAAGAAGAATCGATCTGATACTCAGATTGGAAAAGGCAGCATCAACGGCTAGAAATCATCTCCATTTAGAATGCTAGTTCTTGATTAATCAACCATCAGAACTGAAAACAAAACCACAGATTTCACATAGAGAAATGCTCTCTCTCTCTCCCTCTCTCTCTCGTCTGGGTGGTTTCCTTTTTTTTCGGTTTTTCTCTCTAAATCTCACGCACGGACACCCTTTCTCTCTCTTTCTCGATGGATTGAGAGATTGATTTGATTTCACACGCACAAAAGCACTCTCATTTTCTCCCTGTTAATTTTCTGCTCTGTTTTTCTATTATTTTTCTATTTTATTTTACTAAGACAAAAATTAAAAAAGAAAAAAATAAGATGGGAAGATAACGACGGAGGGGGGATGCGACGTTGCTTTTTTGGCTGATTAGTAGCTCCTCTCTCCTCTTAAGATTTAATTGGAGTAATTTTATGTCATGGATAGATGCATCTGACGTGTTACTCCTTACAGTAAATAATATAATAAATAAATATATCTCCGATTGGGATATTAGAAAAGCTGTCGAAATTAAAATCTTTATAAATGTACAAGATTTAGCCCCATTTATTTGTTGCTGAAACTAATTTCCTTTTAAAAAATAATTTTTTTAAAAATCAATTCTTAAAAAGTAAATTATTTTTTAATATTTGATAGTATCATGAAAAATAAATTAGAAAACACTTTCAAGTGTTTGGTTATATCATGAAAAATAAGATAAAAAATAAATTGTTAATATTTTTTTCAAGTTTATTAAAATAGTGAGTAACAAATTTTACAAACTAAAAGGTTGAATGAGAATAAAATTAAAAATAATAATTTCATAAATTATCTCATATAAAATAAATAACAAACAAAATAATAAAAATCAAATCTAACATATAAAAAAGTTGAAAAATAATAAAATTAAAAAAATACAATTTCATAAATTATTTTAAATAAAATAAATAATAATAAAAAGAATGAGAACGAGGACCAAATTGATAAATAAAAAAATTTCAATTAAAAAATAATAAGAGAAAAACAAATAACAGTAATAAAAATTAGAATCATAGTTGATATAAAAATCAAATTCTAAGGGATGAAATTGAAAAAAAAATTCAAAACAAAATATATAACAATCAAAAGTTTGAGGATCAAATTTGATATAATCAGCAAATAACATGACACTTTTAAATTTTTCATAACTTCTGAAAATGTTTTCCATTCAAAATAAAAGAAAAATACTTTAATAAAAACCAAACCAAATTATTTTTTACTAGAGAGTATTTTCTGTTAATTGATTTTTGTAATAATAAACAAACACATAAAAATTTGAAAAGTAATTTTTAAAAATTATTTTTCATGAAACAAACATGATTTTAATAAAAAATAAATAAATAAAACGATAAAGAAAAATGCAGGATCATCATTGAAAAATAATGATTTATATATATTTGTTGTGCAAAATAAATGACAATAATAATGGTGGGGTATTGTATAATTTCCTTTTGGGGTTTAGATATGGGTGGTAGGTGTGTCGATGTTAGACGGTTGAAAATGACATGTAATATTATTATTATTATTATTATTATTATCAACATGATTAACTTTTTTTAATAGGGGTCTCAGATGATGTTTGTTGACCTAGATTACAATGATCCTGTGTCTGCAGAACAATGTATCAAATCAGTCTCGAGAGTAAAAAGGCATCTGTTCCGTCATATTTAGAGTAATTTTTATAGGTACTAGTTTCAAAATCATGGTTTAAAAAATAAAATATTAAAATATAAGGAGAATAAAAACTATGCAATATAAATAAATAAAAATAATAAAAGGACGTGGAAACTGTAAACACAACACTATAAAGATTAATATTTGAAATATGAATACAATTTTTCTTAATAAACACGATCCAGTTTATTTAGTGAATCCTTGTCCCGTAGTTTCTTTATCATGAAATTTCATCATTTTAGATTTAAAATCCCTCTTGTCTTAAATTATCCAAAGTAATTTTTCAGAAAAGTAAAGAGGTAAAAACACTTAAAATCATTTAAATTAATTTATTCTAAACAAAAACAAATGTAATTTTTATAATTAAATACATAGGCAACGTCTGTAAAATAATATTAATGATTAAGTTTAGATTGGCACTAGAGTTTTTCTGTTTGTGATATGCAGTAGGGTGGGTCAATTTTTTTTCTAATATAAAAAAATATTCAAATGGTGATAATCTGAGTGAACCCGAGTTAACTTGACTAACTCGTGATCTAGGATAACCCTAAAGGAAAGAACGGAAAAAAAATATATAAGATTCAAGGCACAATAGCCTCATATTGAATGATGAAATAAAAAAACCAAAGTTAAATTATTTTAATCTTCGAAACCAGCAACTCTGGTCATGAGACCGAGATGACCATATAAAAGACCCAAAAAACTCTTGAACAAAATTCTTAACCGTCAAAAAATTACAAAAAGACAAATAGTAATCAAAACAATGACGGCCAAATCTTGTATAAAAACTAATAAAAGAAAATAATTAGGGGTTTAATTGAAAAATAAAATAAAAAGATTTAAAAAAGAAGAAGAAAAGAATGAGAACCAAATTTTGATAAAATAAAAAAACAAATGAAATAAAATGTTAAAGGACAAAATTGGAAAAAAACCAAAAAAAGGATAAAAAAACAATCCAAAGAATGAGTACCATATCAGATATATAAAAAAAATCAAATGAAAAGGGATGAAGCTGAAAAAAAAATCTAAAAAGAAAAAATCAAAACAAAGAAAAACCAATCAAAAGAGAGAGGATAATGATTGAATTTTTTCTCTATTATTTTTTTTTATCAAAATATCATTTTTACTTTTTAACCGAATAAAAAAATCAAGTGATTAGTTAGGAGAAAATCATGTCAAAATCCATTGATTATTTTTTGCCATCATTTTTTTATCAAAATAATATCATTTTTAATCAATGCACAATAAAAAAAATCCAATTGACCCCTGTAACCCTAGTCATTTGACCCAACCCATGACTCAAGACATGATGGTAGGGGTGATCATTTTCGGTTCGGTTCAATTTTTATCTATAAAAACAACTAAACCAAAATTTTGTTTTTTTAAAAAAACCGAAATTGTATCGAGCCTGGTTCCAACGGACCGGTTTCAGTTTGGTTCAGTTTTCTATGTCAAAAACAAAAAAAACCTATATTGTTTTTTAACATCCAAAAGCCACAAAATCAAACCCATCTTCATCACCAGCAACCTCCACGACAGTGTTGAATCCATACTGGCCTTTTCTTAATCAAATAGCCTCCTACAGAACCACAAAAACACATCACGCTCTCTTACAGTAATCAATCACTCCTCACTATCACAAACCCAAAAACCTATATCACCGAAAACCATACTCTCAAATACAAACCATCACCACCACAATAAACACTGTCCAGTGCCCACTGCCACTTTCTTTACCCATTTTTGTTTCATAAAAAAAAACACAGCAACTGCTAACAACCCAAACCATAAAATTAAGCCCAGCCCCCACCCTTATTGCCTCCACTAATCACCTGTAAATTGAAGAAATCTTACTGTTGCTGAGGCTTAGGGATGTTGCTGGGATGATAGATCTGGAGATGATTAAAGAATGAAGATAAAAAGGTTAGGTGTGGCGTGTGGGAGCTTGGGTTGGGTGGTTGAACTTTGAAGAACGAAGAATTAGTGTTGTGAAGAATTAATTGTGTTATGTGCTGTGTGCTGTGAAGAATTAATTGTGAGACGCGAATGGACTTGTGAGAGCTTGGATGGGGGTAGTTGAAGTATGAATAATTAATTGGGTGTAGAGTTTGTAGATTTTTGAGTGTTGTGGGAGGCTGTGCCACTGTGAGGATTGCAAATTTGAAATGTGGTGTGGCCTGTGTGGATTGAGGGCGTGTCTGTGACTGTGAGGATTGAGGAGTATTTATATATATATTTTTAATTGAAACAGGTTTGGTTCGGGTTGCTCGGTTTAAGCATTATAAAACCGAAACCGAACCGAACCAGAAGTTTTTCTAAATATTCTAATCGGTTTAATCAGTTTTTTTTATGATTCGGTTTTTTCGGTTAATTATTTTTCAATTTTTTTGCTCACCCCTACATGACAGGGGTCGATTCTAAGCCGGATTTTAAAAGCATGATAAAGAAATAAGCACAAAATATTATATGAAAATTCAATAAAATTAAATAATGAAGGATGAAATTGCCAAAAAAAATAATTAATCAAAAAGAGAACTTAAAATAAAAGGATTTGTAATCATAAGAATGAGGATTAAATTCAACAAAAAGAAGAAATTAAAATCAAATGATTAGGGATTAAATCAAAGGATAAAATCCAATCAAAAAAAAATTAAAAGAAAAAAATTAGAAATCAAAACAATGAGGATCAAACTTGATAACAAAAACATAAAAAAATTAAACGCAAAGATATGAAATTGAAAAATAAATAAATTTAATTTAATACAATTCAAAGATTGAGGATCAGTCTGCAACTTTGCAAGGCTAGCACACCTCTTGAGGTGGAGGAGAGAGAAAAGAGGGAGGAGGAGAAAAATTATCATCGAAACTTCGTCGTGCAATGAAGGCGGACACGCATCAACCCACTGTGTAGAGGGTGGCGTGATGCTAAGGACGCCACCCTGGAAGGCAATGAGAGGCGACTGAGAGGCGCTGCATATGCCGCCCAAAAGGCAATGCCGCCTTCCACCCGCTGGCGCATGCACCAATTTTTTTATTTATCAAAAGACCAGAACACCCTTGACCCATGTGATAATTGCAAAAAATCAAGGTCAAAAAACCAAAAATGCCCTTTGACCTCAAGCAAAAAAAAAAAAAAAGTTGACCCCAAGAGCTACTCGATAATTAAACTATACAAAAAATAAGAAAATCACAAAAAGCCCCTCATTTATAAGCTATGTTGTTTTTTTTAAGGGCATAAGAGTAATTATATTATGCAATAAAGTGTGAAAATATTATTTTAGGCCTGAGTGTGTCTTCAATCCTCTTGTTTTTTAAGGGCAAAATAGTTGTTTTATCATGAGTTGCATTGTTCACAATCCATATTAAAACACTGATAGGTTTTAGCTTTATGTATAATTGACCATAAACCAAAAGAAAATGAAAGAATATTACATTACAATTACAATTACAAAACTAAGTTTCCTTTTGAAGTTACTGCAACCCATGAAAGATCATAGTGAATTTCAACACAAATCCACAATGATTTTCTTTTATTTTTATGTTTTAACCCTTTGATATTTTAGCTCACTTAATGTTTGGTTTTACAAAATAAGATTTAATTTTATTGGTTTATATCAATCAAAGCTTTGGGGACTAAATTTTAGACTTTGACAAATGTTGAGCCCCTTTAATTTTATCATATTAGGGATTAATATATAGGGGTCTCGCAATGTCGAGGGGAAAGGTCTAGTGCCCAGTTGATGCTCAATTTGTTAAAATATGTTTAAGTTCTACTGATTTAGAATTGTCAGGGATTCAAGGACCAAATTAGATTCTAAAAATAAAATATGAGGGATTATAGTTAACAAATAAAGTAAGTTTGGTTGAGTGAGGGAGGTCACAGTTCTTTGGTGGGGTCTACAGCCTCTGTAGTGGCTAAACTTGACCTTCTACGATGGCTTTAAATGTGGCGTGTAGTGTTCTTCCATATGGGGCGGCGCATGAGGCCATAGCACGATGATTTGTCAACGGAGGCATTTTCTTTTTTCTTTCCATTGGTTGGAAAATTGGCTCCATATGTTTTTCTTGATAGGGTGATCTCGGTTTCATAAATCATGTTACGAGTTTGAAAACTTAACCTCGGTAAACATTGGGTTTTTTTAGGGGTTTTTTACACTAATTTTCTTTTTCAGTTTCATCCTTCTACATTTCTTTTTCAGTTTGAAATTGAGCTTCATTATTTTCTTCAAACTCCTTTCTATTTGGTTATCCTGATCTCATCATCTAGATCATGAGTTTGAAGGGGTTAGTCTTGAGTTTTTTTTGGATTTTTTTAATTTAATATTTGTTTTGGTTTTTTCCTTCAATATCAACTTGTTTTATAATTGATCTTCATAATATTTGATAATTTATGTTCTGTTATATTATCTTATTTTTATGATCCGGGTTGTAGACTTTGGTATGCTAGCTTGCCTAGTTTGTTGGGTTTTTTATTATTTTTATTAATTGATTTTTTTATTTCATCCTTTTTATATTGGATTTATTTGGAATTTAGCTTCATAATTTTTTTATTTGCTTTATATTGGTTTATCTCACTATCATGATTTTGATTGCAGAATTGGAATGCTTGCTCAGGGTGGCTTGAGTTATTTTTTATTTGTTTTCTTTGTCAATTTTGTTTTTTCGCATTGGGTTGGCTAGGATTTGAGTTTTGTTGCCTTATCCATTTCGGTTGGGTTTTTTTTTTGTTTGGGTTCGCATGAAAACTTTTTTCTCATTTCTTATTCTTTTTATTATCTAATTAAATTACACAAACTTATTAGGCTCACTCGGCTCTATTTTCAGAGTCGTGGATTATTTTTAGTTCTTTAAAACATGTTTGCATTAACCAAATATCTTTTTTTATTGATAAAACAAATTTTATTTCGGCCTGCAACGTAATGTAGGCCCATAAATCTAGTTGATAACTTTGTCATATGAATTTCCATAAGGTTAAGAATTAAAATAAAATAATTGGCATTCAGAAAACATTGTAGCTCCAAAAATATCCTCTTCACCTCAAAAACTTAATATTGTTACCCATTTTTGGATCTTCACATAAAAAAACTAGAAAAAAATGAATGAAAAGAGAAAACACAAAAACAATTGAAAAAATATTGGAAGAAAATAAAAAAAATATATTAGTAAGAAGAATATAACATAACACCTAGAAAATTGTATTGGTTGGGAAAGATTAAAATATTAAAGTTTGATGAGCAATTAGAGACTTGATTGAAGAAATCCAAAACTAAGGATTAAACTGAAAAAACGTGTAAATGTAAGGATTGAAATTGATGCCAATTTGAAGAAATTTGAAGTTTGTTAGTTAATTGAGCGTTAAAATGCACAAATTCAGAATCAATGACCAAAGTGAAAAAGTCGGTCACTTAGGGGCTGACAATAGAGTTTGACAAGGGTGAAATTGCTTGAAATTAAAAGTTTGGAAGCAATTATGGATGTAATTAAAAGGAATTGAGAACATTGACTCAATCAAAATTTATCAATCTCAAATTAAAAACCCTAAATGACGTATCATTCAGACTTAATGAAGAGAATATAAGTGACACATTGTTCGGTATACTAGCCTCTGTTTTGACAAATTTGGCTAATAAAGTTAGCAACTTCAAATGAGAGAATATAGAGCTACAAATCACCAAATTGAGTAAGGTTGGATCCAAATGAAATATATGCATCTTTTTTACCAACTTTAGGTGTTCTTACGTGACAACAACATTAAAATTGCTCTGATGCGGCCTTGAAAGTGGGCAACTCAATTAGCCATGACTGAAACATATTTGTGCAAGAATTGAACCTTTTTTCATATGTTCACACTAAACGGCTCCTCAATGGGTTCTTATTAATGGTTTACAACACTTCTCTCAAGATCAAGAGGCTAGAAATGGATTCAAAACCTTCAAAAACCCTAGCAAAACCCTATAAATACCCCCTTTAATATCACAGCCGAGAGAGGCAAAAAGAGGAGAAAGAATGAGAGAAAAGGTAAGAAAATATTAATAATAAACCTAAGTGTAAAGGTTCAAGAGCCTAACACAAAAATTTCCTAAGCTTTAAAAGTATAGGAAGTTTATGAGAGGCAAAACTTTTTAAAGGAAAGCAAAAAAAGAGAGTAGTAGTTCTAAGTATATTTTCTAATCCCAAAATAGGCTCTTGTAACATGCTTTAGATTTTTTTTTATTTGTTTTTGTTTTATATTTATGTTTACAATCATAAAAAAGAGGTTTGACATACTTGACAAGTGATGTTGTATTCACCTCTTTGTTGTTGTGATCTTTATTTACTTTTTCTTTTTGAAGTTTTTGATATAATAAAGTTATTGTTTAAGTTTTATATATATATATATATATATGTATGTATATATATATATATATATATATATAGCGTTGTATTAGTTTAACTTATGCAATGCATGTTGAAGCAATGATGTTTATCCTGAGTTTGCTAGGTCTGTTCATGCAAAAAAATGGGTTTAAAAAACCAATTTTTAATCTATATTACATGAACACGTAAACTATTTTAAGTTGATGGTTTTTGGATTTAGTATCGCATGTTTGATTTTGATATTATTTATCAGTCTTTGTGATTCAAACATGTTTGTTTATGATAATGCAACTTATTGAATAAAAGAAAGCATGTTTTAAAAGCCAAAAATGTCATTTTCTCGACTTAACAATAGTTGCCTTTTGCTAGGTCCATCATTGGGTTTTTGGGCAATGTTCTTCATGTTATTGGGAAGAACATCATTTTAACCCCTTGGTTTGGACCAATTTTGGTCAATTTCTTTTCCCAAAACCATTTGTTATGCTTAATTAATAAATAATCTAGAGTTTATTTACATCAATAACAAGTTTTTAATGGAATTTAATCCCGGGGTTTCAGTTTTGAGCCGAAACAAAATCGTGATAATTAAGTGATAATCAAAATGAATGGAAGCTAGATTATTGATCCTTTCATGATTTTCAACATATATGTGCCTCCGTTTTGACCATATCTGATCTGATTTGGGTTTCACGTTGTTTGGTTGGGTTTTAGTGTTCTTCGTGTTCTTTATTTTTTTTTATCCATTTTGTTCAAGAATTTTTGAGTTTTTTTTGTTTAATATGTTTTTTTTACTTTGGTTTTGTTTTTGGGTTGTTTTTGGATCAAATCAAGATTTTTTATGCGATTTATAGTTGAACTAGAAATTTCAAGTTAACCTGGTGAGTTCAACTCAGTCAGGCCAACTCAGTCGAGTCAAAATTGAATCAAGGATTAAGACCCTGTTTGGCTTGTAATCTTTTTGCTAAAAGGATTTTTGGTTTAAGAGTGTGTGTGACAAACACCCTTTTAAACTTGTTTTGGTAGTTTTATTACAAGGAAAAATAAGTTTTTGCCAAACAAAACCTAAAAAATAAAAAAAAATTACTTTTTTTTCTTGAATATGGATATTCTAAAAGTTTCATGCATATTTTACTTTTTATAAAAAAAAATTACATTTTTATCATACTTTGAAAAAAAATACAAGAATTAGTTAAAAGGTATCATAACTAGTTTATGATTATTTGTTAGAACATAGCCTACATTTCAAAAATACAAAAAACAATTATTTTATTTTTTTTAATATACGAGATTATGAACTTATACGTAAGACGTATTCCCGATATTAAATAAAAAGACAATTCATTTTATTTTTATGTTTTGGCATTAGAATGATTGAGTTTTAATATAATAAAATAAGGATTTCTTTACTGAGAAAGACTTTTCTCAAACCCTAGATAGACCAACAATTAGAAAACATAACAATACCTTAGTTTATATCAAACAAATAAACGATGCAGCTTATCTCAAGTAAGGTGTACTAGAGTTGCTAATACATTCCCTTTATGCAATCAATCCATTTACCTAGACTATGAGATCGGTTAGGATTTCTAGTAATCAAAATATTAAGTGGCGACTCTCATTCCTTTTTTTCCTGATGAATGACAAGACCAACAAAGATCCCTATCCAGGAGATTAATCCTCGTGACGCTGCACACGTGCGACACTTTACACTAGTTATCAAAAACATTAAAGTCTTTTCATAAGGCCCATTAGTCTTTACAAAATTGACCAAGGGAAAATAAATCTTTTTTTCATCTCAATTGCACAGTGAAACGACTAAAATATTCTTTAAAGAAAAACAATTAACATTAATGTTAAGGAGCATTTTATATTTTCACATTGATTTTTTTATTATTATAATGTCAGCTTGAAAGCAATTTGGTATTTGACCAAATATAAAAAATAAATAATAATTTAAAAACATAGTAAAATGACTAAAATGCCCTTAAAAGAAAATATATCAAAGGTTTTTTTTGTCTTTTCACAATGTTTTTTTTGTTATTATCATGTCAGCTTAGGGACAATTTGGTATTTTACTAGATATAAAAAAACAAAAAATAACATATACGTGTACGCCACCAGAAGGCTCATGGGAGGCATTCATACAATTCGGGTGGTGTCTCTCGACGTCCAAAAATGCATTTTCACCACGTCTTTAGAGGCGCTCGTATGTCCTTTTTCTTGTGGAGTGGTGTGTGTTGATGTTGATGGCCCGGTTTGTCACTGGTGGGCTTGTTTTCTTCTTCTTCTTCTCCCTCTCATTCCTCGAAAAATATAGCTTGACCCTCTTTCTTATTGGTATTTCAACTTGGTCTTTATTTTTTATTTTAATTTTGATTCTTGGCTCTTTTTTAGAAGTTTTATTTTTATATATATAATTTCATCATTCAATCCCATATAGAAACTTTCAAAAATAAATCATATTAGGTCTATGTATTAGATTTGCAAGCGAAACAACGTTTCAACATGTTGGCAGTACAAGTGCAGCGACTATATACCTAATTTCAACCTTAATGCAGTCAATATCTCTTAAGATGCAATACATGAAAGTTGTAGAACTTTTTCTTGGTGTTCCAAAGCATTTGAATCATTTTAATCAAAGCTCAGATTAGAGTGTTATGACCAGATTACAAAGTAATGTCAAAATTATCCAAAATCACCCAATTAGCTTTGTTTTGCACTTAATGCCTCCATTTATATCCTAAATAAAAATATAAAAATAATGATTAAATTTAGGACCAAATAAGTATATAAAAAACAAAACATTAAAGGAGAAAAATATGACATTTTACATTCTCATCAGTAGGTATGAGGCAATAGTTATAATTCTCAGCAAGCATGTTATGACATGGAGAAGCTTCTACTATTTGATTGTTTAAGTGGAGCATTAGATTTCTTGATGAGATGTCCTTCTGTTTTAAAACATGTTCCATTTTTTTTTTTGCTAATTGAAAAAGTTTTATGGGAGCTATTTAGAAAGAAGTTGCTTACTTTGCAGTTCATTTCAATTTAAAAATGTTCGAAGACATTTTTATTGATTTCTCTAATATATGGACTTTTATTTCAAAATGGCTACTTATTATTGAAGATGAAGGTTTAAGGGTGATTAGTACATAAAAGTGCATTTTTATCAAGGTTTTATATCATCATTTTGCACTTGAAGTATTAATAACTCCTTAACTAGAGCATGTTTTATAATAATAGATCTGATAATATAAGATAGCTTTAATTTATGGTAAAT
>Ga0325414_1000942_pt1 | contig 26526 bp, 13 predicted proteins | sample PopdelMetagenome_8_FD_206183 | JGI IMG/M metagenome (GOLD analysis project Ga0325414, IMG submission 206183) | Populus deltoides microbial communities from Bellville, Georgia, United States - Leaf-PdKOR-R3 | ecosystem: Host-associated > Plants > Phyllosphere > Phylloplane/Leaf | place: USA... | reverse complement strand
TTTAACACTTTTCCTTTTTGCCCCCCCCCCCCCCCCCCCCCCCCCCCCCCTGAAATTCCCTTTTGTTAACTTATCTTCTCTTCATATAGGGTTTTCTTAGCCTGAACCCCTTAATTTTAAGTGTTTGTTTGCAGCTCATGTGGCCTCCCTTGGTCCTTTTAGAGGCACTTTGTTATTGAGACTGATCATTGACAGTTTCTTTTAGGAGCTGCAGAAAAGATAGCATTCATACGCATATACCTTCTATCAAATTTGGGATGACAGTTGCAATATATATATATCCTTTCTTTTGCAGTCGACATGTTCTTCATTTGTTGTTCTTTGTTCTCTAGTTCTTTCATCACATTATAGCTGCAATTTAACCTATGATTAAACAATATGCTCAGGTTGTATCAGAATATCGGAAAAAAGGAATCGAATTCCTGCTTCAAGCAATTAATCATCCTACTTATTTGGAGGATCTCACCGGACTCACAGAATTGAAGGAGTCGGCTAACTCATTTAAATTGGACTGGGATGATGAGACAGATGACTTTGATGAAGATGATTGTGTTGAAATATAATTATCTTTCCACATTTTCTAATTGTTCTCATATCAATTGTACAAATGAAAGCAAATCAGTGACATTCTTTTCTTCATTATGTTTGATCTATCTCAGAGATCAAGATCACCAGCATGAAATACTGCTTGTTAATTAACGACATAAATGCTGATGCCCACGAGCAACCAAAAAAAAAAAAAAACAACCTACTGGTTTGAGTTGACGAAGGAGCTGGTTGTGTTCTAAGGCTTAAATGAATCTGGTACATGTGACTTTGAAGTTTGAACTCAATTACACACACACACACACACAGTAAAGCTAGAAAGAGAAATTGAGATAAGTATGGCCTTTCTTTGTTAGTAAGGCAGGAATTTTTTTTCAGTTATGTAGATGATGTGAGAAGGCAAGAACTAGGCTCATTTTAATTGCCCTCCTGAATTGTGTCAAGATCTCCTGAATTGTGTTAAGATTTGGAGTGTTGTATTTTTTTTTTTAAGTGTTTGAACTTAGCATGTTAAATAGTTTGTTTGAAAATATAGTTGAAACCATGTTTTCTTAAATTTTAAATTGTTTTTTTATTAATTTTTTATGTTTTTAGATTATTTTGATGTGTCAATCTCAAAAATGATTTTTAAAAAATAAAAAAATATATTATTTTGATGCATTTCTAAGCGAAAAGTATTTTGAATCATAACCATTACTACAATTTCAAACAAGCCCGACGTTGAAGATGTGTTTGTTGGTGGCTTTCGAGTTCCTATTGAAACTAGTGTATTGGACTTGGACAAATAATTGTTTGTTATGTGTGAGAGGATTGGATAAATAATTTTTGTTATGTGTTTGGTGTGTTTTAGATTAAATTGGATAATTTATCTTATTATGAATTTGGCAAATACTAGATAAGACTCGATTGATCTAAGATCTAGGCTAGTCTGAGTTTAAAAAAAAATAAAGAAAAGATTGATTCGATCTAATTTGATAAAAAATTCAAGTTAACCTAAGACTTAGTCAACCCGAGATAAAAGATAGGTAAAAAACCTATTGATTTTTTATATATATATTTTGATTAAAATGAGGTTATTTTATTTAAAAAAAAAAAAATTGAGGCAACCCAAGTTGACTTTACCAACTTGTGACTCGAGCTTTATCTTGGATTTACCCCTGAGTCGGGTTTTAAAACTATAATAATAATTATTTTTATTTTTATGTTGCTTTGGGTCAACTCAGGTTGACCATTCCAACCCTTGACTTGAGCCTTACCCCAGGTCAACCCCTTAGTTGAGTTTTAAAACTATGACAATAATTATTTTTAGAGACCAATGGTCAACCTGACCCACGACCTGAGCTTGACCCTTGATTAACCCCTGAGTAGAGTTTTAAAAGTATGATAATAACTCATTTATCCTTATGTTGACCCGGGTTAATGGCCAATCTGACCTGTGACCTAAGCCTAACCTCAAGTTGATTCCTGAGTCGGATTTTAAGACTATGATAATAATATTTTTTATTCTTATGCTGACTCGAGTCAATGGTCAACCTGACTCGTGACTTGGACCTGGTCTTGGGTCGACTTCCGAGTCAAGTTTTAAAACTATGATAATATTCATTTTTATCTTTACGTTAACCCGAATCAATAGTCAACCAAACCCTTGACCTAGGTTTGGCCTTGGGCCAACTCTCGAGTCAGGTTTTTAAATTATTATAATAATCATTTCTATTCTTATGTTAACTCGGGTCAATGGTCAACTCGACCTATGAGATGATCGAGCCTAGCCCCAAGTTGATCCTTGAACCAAGTTTTAAAACTATAATAATAACCATTTTTATCCTTATATTAACTTGGGTTAATGGTCAACTTGACCTGTGACCCGAGCTTGGCCTTAGGTCAACCCTCGATTCGAGTTTTAAATCTATAATAATTATTATTTTTATCATTATGTTGACTCAGGTCAATGGTCAACCCGACCCGTGACCCAGGCTTGGCCCTGGGTCGAGAATTGGATAAGTTTATCACTACTAGAAAATCGATAAATACAAACGGAAATACCGAGGTAATATTTTTGTTGGTAAATTGCCGACGGATTTTACTGACGAAAACAATAGGAAAAAAATAATTAAAATACAGCAAAAACAAATAATGACGTGCTATTTTTATCAATGGAATTACCGACAAAATAAATTCCGTCGGTAAAATCATTAGTAAACTGTCAACACTATTCATCATGTTAATTACAAAGAGAATCACCGATGGAACATTCTGTCGGTATTTTACAGAGAGATCTGGAACTATTCACTTCCCAATTGCACTGTTAATTATTGTTCTTTACAAACAAAATCACCGACCGATTGAAAAATTGTCGGTGTTATTTGGCGGTTTTCTGAAAAATTTAAATTAAATTGAATATTACAAATAGAATCACCGATGGATTGAAAAGTTGTCAGTGATATTTGGCGGTATCTGAAAATTTTTGATTAAATTCAAAATTTCAATTAAATATTATAGACGGAATCACCGACGGAATTATTAAAAATATTAATATTTAATTATCCATCGATAAAATTGTTAGTAAAACGCCCCAATAAAAAGCCTAGAATTCCTAATTTCACAACAGACCCGTCTCTTTTCTTCTTCTTCTTTTTCTTATCTTCTCTCCTCAACTCTTTCTCTTCTTCTCTATGCTCAAGTATGTCTTTTTCTTCTCTTCTCTCTTCAATTGTTTCTCTTCTCCTCCATGCTCAGGTATGTCTTCTTCTCCTTTTTTATTTTTTCTTCTCAGTTTTTTTTTTAATTAGTATACTTTAGGATTTTTTTTTTCTCTTCTTAGCTTCACTTGCAATTACATTAAGGTAAAAAAAAAATTTCTTCTTTTTTCATGTTTTTTTCACTATATTTGTTTTCTATTTTATTTTTAATTGTTTTTGTTCTTAATAATTGTATGAATGTTGTTGTAGGATTTATTTTTCATATGAGATCAATTTTTAATTGATTTATTTATAGGATTTTTCATTTTTTTTTCATATGAATTTTTTTAGTTGAATTTATTTTTTCGTGTTATTTATTTGTTGCAAATTTTTTTGAGTTGATTTTCTTCTTCTTTTTTCCAAGCATTTTGAGTATTATAGAGTGTTGATTAATATTAATCTAATTATTTTATAGTTTTGTGAAAAATATATTTATTTTTAAATAATTATCGACGGAATGAAATATTTTTTTGCTCGCTTTTTCCGTAAGTAAATCAATCGTTAATAATATTTTTTTATTACCAACTGACTTACCGACGGATAAAAAATTACGGACGAAAGATTCACCGACGAAGACTTTCCGTCGGTGATTTCGTTGGTAATTTTTTTTACCAACGGAATGGTAGTGCAAATACTGACGGAAAATTCCATCGATAAATCTAAAGATTATGGTAGTGTATCTGCCTTTTTTACTATGAAAAACATTTCTTCACGAGAACAACCTTGGACAAGTCAAAAATTGATTTTTGTACTGTCTAAAGGTGCACCAAAGAACTTCAATTTTTTTTTTTTTATCATATCCTATTCAACATTATCCAGCATATCAAACACTAACTAAATTTTACTAGACAAATCGTGTCTAGATAACTCTCGTGTAGTTATAAAATCCAATGCTCCTCTTTATGAACAAAAAAGAATTTAAAATAGGAGAATTATTTCAATTTCTTAATATTTTTACTAAATTTCCAATCTATCTTTGTAAGTTTAATTGTTTTCAATTTCTTCATGAATATAAGGTCATTCTCCAATATGTATTTTTATCATATTTTTTCACGTAAATTGATAGAAATACCTTTATGTAAGAAACTAAAATTTCACATAAATTATTAAAATGCTAATAAACATGAAAACAAAAGGAATTTTAATATCACGTTATAATTTATTATTTTTAAATATTTCATGATAAATTAGGCCGTGTTTAAGTTTTTCTTGTGAGGATGTTTTCATAGTTTGAATGACAACATGTGCCAGAAGGATAAAATGTAGAATGATCTAAACTAATTTGGAGACAAATTAGAAGCAATTACATTTATACTTTATAGAAACATATTAGAGATTAAACCTAAAATATAAGGATAATTTAAGCTATTTTTTTTTTAAAAAAAACTATACTACCCCAATTGCCTAATGGACTAATGTCTCGTTTGTTTATTGGAAAGTAGTTTCTATTTGGAAATTAATTTTCTTGAAAAGTGGATTCCTGAAAAATAAATTATTTACCGATATTTGGTAGTGTCATTGAAAATAAGTTGGAAAACACTTTCCAGTATTTGGTTATGTCATGAAAAAAGAGTTGGAAAATAATTTATTAATATTTTTTTCAAGTTTATTAAAATAATGAGGAACAAATCTTACAAATTAAAAAGTTGAATGAGGAAAATAATTACAATTTTATAAATTATTTCAAATAAAATAAATAACAATTAAAAGAATAAGGATCAAATTTGATAGATAAAAAATTTTAATTAAAAATAATAATAAGAGAAAAGTAAATAACAATCATAAAAATGAGGATCAAAATTAATATAAAAATTAAATTAAATCAAATTCTAAGGGGTGAAATTGAAAACAAAAAAATTCAAAACAAAATATATAGCAATCAAAAGTTTGAGGATCAAATTTGTTATAATCAACAAATAATATGATATTTTTAAATTTTTCACAACTTTTAGAAAGGGTTTCCGTCCAATATAAAAGGAAAATATTTTACTAAAAATTAAGTCAATTTTTTTAAACTAAAAAGTATTTTTTATAGACTAATTTTTCTAATCTAAGTATATGTCTAAGCTCAGAGGAAAAAAAAATGTTCATAACTAAATACGAGGTGACTAAGGAGCTTAGTAAAGCTTCTATTATTATGAATAATGTTATTATTCTAAAAAATATTTGTCATCGATGAGTTTTCAAATAACATTAATGATGGATGGGGTCTTTATCCTTCTATTATATGCAGTGACGGATACAAAATCCAATTTTAGTAGGGCAAAATAATATAAGTATACAATTAAATTAATTAAGATCCAAAAGTCTAAAAATTATAAGTTTCTAATATAAAGTTTAAAATTTACATATATTATAAAAAAGATGCTCAATAAAATTCTATTTTTTTCTTATAATTCACAATCATTCAACCAATCATTTCCGATTCGATTGTATAACTGGTTTTTAATTAATTTCATCACTGAAAATATTCTCTCTGCTGATATAGTGACCACTGATAAGGTTAATGATAATGTTATAAGTAAAAACACTAAAAGATTTACCACAATCTTCTTTATCTCCACCAATTTTTCCCCACTAATACAGTGGTCACTGGGAAAATTAATGCTAATTTTACAAGTAAAAAAGACTAAAGGATATACCATAACCTTATTTCATTAGTTTCTCATGGTTTTTTTTTTAAATTATATTGAAAATTCAACTACAACTAAACAACATAATTAAATCCAGTTTAATCTTCATCAACACAACACCACACAATAAATACACGCAACTACAAACATTTACTATGGTTCAAAAAGTTCTCATTCCCCTCATTAAATGGCTGACCCTACTTTTACAATAAATACCCAATTTTTCTTATTCAATTATGCTTTATTAAAAGTCATTTACATCATATTTCATCCCAAAAACATTACATTTTCACAATTCACTTTTCTTCAATTTAAAATTTAAAAATTCTAATTCAAAATTTTGCATAAAACTTTGTTAATCTTTACTTAAACTTGTACAATCAAGTTTATGACATCTTACCCGATAATGATATGAACTTTGAATGTTAACCAACAAAAGTCTTCTACTCCTCCTCCTCTTTTCTCTTTTAATATTGTGAGTTTCCTCTCTCTACTTTGTTTTTCTCTCACTTGATTTTCCCCTTAATTCTTGAGATAGATCTGTTCAGCATTCACACCCTCATCTATCTTGTCTTAAATCTTGGTTTCTCTCCAGGTTTTAGTGAGGAAGCTCTCAAATTTATTTATTTTATCTTTTATTTTTTTTTGCACGACCGATAGTTTAAACGGGAAGAAGAAGCTGAATTTCCAGTTTTTTTCCAGTTTATTTATGAAAATGCCATTAAATAGCCTACACGTTATTTTTGGTCCAACTGTTGATATTCTTGCCTTTCCAAACTTCAAGGACTATTTTTAACCCAAGATAGAGTAATGTGTTAGGAGGCTCTTTGTAAAATTATAGTCCAATCTAACAATCAGATTAAGAGTTATGCTTGATAGCGTAAAACCGATCAATAAGTGATTTTACATCAAAATCCAAATTTTTTTATTCAATCATTGCTAGAACTATATCAGCTATTTTACTATGTCCTTAGGACTATTTTTTATTTCAAAATATATTTAATTTTTCTTTTCATTATTTGTTTCATTTACATACTTACTATAATTTCATGATAACATTACCAATTTTTAACCAGAATTTACACTAACACTTTTTTCATGTAGTTTTTTTTCCTAACTTTTATATCTCATTTCCATTATAATTCCTCCAATTTTTTTTCTCATTCTCAAAACACGTCTATTTTAATTTCTCCTAGTTCATATATCAGTCGAAACCCATTACAGATTCAAGCATGATATATATTTCATTTGATTTTTTTTGGCCAGTGTGGGCAAGTGCCCACATGTCGGATTGATCTATGATTATATTATGGCGAAGAGTTTGATGATTTTTCTTATGTGTGATGTTCATGTTAAATTGAGTTATAAGTCTTGTACATAGATTCTAGAAGATAAGGAAGGATCCAGAATCCAAGATACGTGAAATGTGGATGGGAGGATTTTTCATTTATTGAAAAAAGAGATCCGAATGTATAATTTTTTTTTTAAAAAAGATTATAGAGTGTTTTAGGGATGACAATGAGTATCCACATATCAAATTTTTTAATATTCATATCCTATCCATTACCTCATCGAGTAAAAAATTTAGATATCTATAAACTATCAATTAAGTTTTGAGTATTCATACAAGTATCCATTATCTGACTATTATTGATTATTCAATAAAAAATAAAATAGTTTATATATATTTGAAGTGTGTGTATTGATAAATTATACATATATGTGTGTTTTATGTCAATATTGAGATATGCAAAATTATATGTAGTTAATAATTATAGTAAATCTCTAAGATAAATAAAAAAAACATATCTAATGAAAAGGGTAAATGAGGTAAAATATTTGTATTTATATCTATTTTTTTATTTTTATTGGAAGAATAACACTGAAAAAAATAACACAAATAAAATAGCAAATATAAGCAACACAAAATTTTGTTGAATAGAGTCAACACATACAAGTTATAATTTAAAATTTTATTACTGAATATTTTCTCCTCAAATTCTATCTTAAGGCTTACAACTTCTTAAATAAACCCCAAAACCAACCTAAACAAATTTAAAAAAACCCAAAAATTAAAAAAAATATCTTAAACAAACTAGAAAAATTCAAAACTATAAAGGAAAAGTAACAAAACTAGTTGGAACAACACATTTTGAGCCTAATTTAGATGTCTTCTAGACCTTAATTGGTTATGGTCAGTCGAGCCTCCTATAGAATTAGACCTTTGAAACCTTCTAATAAAATTTAAGTATGATGTAAAGTTCAAAAGTTATGAGTCTTTTTGTATCAATGTTTCTGCGCAACTCATGACTCTTCTTCGTCTTAGTTCTATCACATCAGTCTATAAATATCTTTGTAAAGCAAACTATATAGCTTAGTTGTGACACATTGACTAGAACCACTAACATCAAAAAATTAACTTCCTACTTTAATCTTTAATTAACATAAACATTTTTATTTATTTATTTAATAATACATCTTTACATTCATTGTATTACACATAGAAATCAACCTTCCATTAATAATTTAACAAATTTCTTGAAATGAAAAACATATTCTAAACTTTTTTTCTTAACATTTAAAATTAATTTACAATTTCACTGCAATATAATAGAGTTATGTTGGCTCGTTTGAACTCAAAGATGTTTAGAATACAAACACAGAGCTCTGAAGGAGGAGATCCATTAATATATATATATATATATATAGAGAGAGAGAGAGAGAGAGAGAGAGAGAGATAGAGATAGAGATATCTCTCTCTCTTTCTCTCACATATATGATCAAACAAGTGGAGCTTCCATTTACAATTATATATTCCTTCAATCTGCAAAATGTATAAAAACAGGCACCAGTGGTCTAGTGGTAGAATAGTACCCTGCCACGGTACAGACCCGGGTTCGATTCCCGGCTGGTGCATTTGGTTTTTAAATATGCCTTCTATGTTTTCAATGTGATTTCAACTTTTTCCAAGTCGTTGATCATGACTCTTGATTTTCGCCCTCAACTAGGCCAATATTTTTCCCTATCATCCATCTCCACATCACCTTTCTCTTCTTATCTCTACCTTCAGAATTTGAATCTCCAATTCAGTGCTGCCCTAAAAAGACTGGACTCAAGAATACAATTCCATGCCCTCAACTAGCTAGGTCAAATATCTTGGTGTAATATTCTAAAGCAACATTATCAGTCAATGAAGAAGATAACAGCCCTTAGAGGTACAGCAGTTTGGCAACTTTCAACTAATTAAAAATTAAACTATGTTTATGTTATTGTCTTTTGCAACTTGTGACTTTGGAATTTGGAAATCAAACACTTTTTTTTCTTCTTTTCTATCCTTCTATATTCTTTAGGACCTCTCAAGAAAGGTGGCCTGAATCCTTAGGACCACAGGGAAAATTGTTGATATATACTCATTTATTAGGTGATCCCAAGTGTCATCTATGAAGAAATTGGGCCAGACACTATTCAACTATTATTAGGCATAGGTTGGCAAGGCAACCTAAGCATCATTTATTAGCGAATATGTCGTGCAGCCAATTAGTTGGGTATGTGTAATATTGATTTTATTCATGTATAATATATTTATTATTAATAAAGGTTTTTTATTTTTAATATTCATTTATATTTGATTAATGAATCTAGAGTAAAGATACAGTTTATAGCATAAAAATGTTTTGCGGAAGAAATTATAAAATTATTATAATTATGAGATTACTATTACATCAAAGCATTGTTCTTAAATATTCATGGTCAATGTTCTATTAAGATTGTACATTAATTAGAGTTGTTGAATTGATGCATATCATGTTTTTTTCTTTATGAAATAAAGCAACTAATCTCATAAACTAAGGTATGAGGGATACTTGAAAGTAATATGCAGGTACAATCCCTCTCTCCTAATAGGTTTTAAGAGATTTTTTACTGGTGGTACGTGTAAATTACTGTTAGATGTCAAACACTTGGACGACTTGTGGTTTGTGACAACCCAGTCTTGAAAAAAAATACTCGAAGCCGAACAAAATATTTAATCTTCAGGTAATTTTTGTATAAACCCTAAACAATTTTAAATTTATTTAACGGAATCCTTGGGATTCCTCTAAAAATTTTAGATCTACTATTTTTGTTGTTTATACTGTGTTTCGGAAACCCAACACCATAAACCACAAAAGCTCTACAATTCTTGTCCAATGACTTCGAAGACTGATCAGCAGTGGAAGCAATCACAAATTTAGCTTCATTTTAGCTCAAACACTAGAAAGTTTGGCCTAACGTAACTATACATACATCAGAACATGATACGAAACTTCAGGTTTGAGCAACACGAAGTAGAGAACCAAAACAGCCATCCCCTAAAAAGGAAGCAGATTTTATTTTTCTTGAATTCTCCAAGTCTGCCACCTCAAGAGAAGCCTTGCAAAAGGGTCTATATATCCCTATATAGCCAGTGGGCTTTTATACACTTTTTGCCTTATAAAGACTAAAAAAATAAAGGATGATGCAATATCCTATACATGAATTTTCTCCATCCAATGATTTTTCTCCATCATTCTGGCAATATTGCACTTGTTGGTTGTGGACACTATCAACCCTTAACTCATCTCATGAGATCTGACCACTTCGAGTTCAATATGTTGGTGTACAAAATTAGTGGAATGCCCATTTTGAGTTTCATTTTGCATCTCCAGGAGAAGATCCGGGGGATCTTCACATGCTGAATTCTAAGATTATTTCCAACGAAAAGATCTAATAATTAAGGAATTGGAGATCATATCGAGCATATGGCAAAAAAACGTGTAGCAGTCCACATCAATGAGGTATAGCAACATGTCTTTGAAAAATGTTTATCTGTAATTCTTTATAATAAAGAACTTCGTTAATTATACGTTTTGTAGGCCATATCGTGAACTCGAAACTCCAGAAGGTATGATTCCTTGCACACTGTATATTAGAGAAATTAAGTCTTCAACCTAATAATCGTCACAAGAAAACGTTATGTAGAAAAACTTGAGATTTCTTTCATATGAGACCTCAAGTTAAGAGAAATAAGAATTAAAAATATGGGAAATTTTACCTGATTTGAAAGTGAATTTAAAAATTGCTACTGTACAAAGAAATTAATATTGGGAAATTCTGGTAGGTACAGATGCACTGAAATTCATTTTGAAGTATTTTCTAGGACAAGGAATCCCTAGTATATATAAATTTTGCACATATAGGATATGCATTTAGATGTTTGAAATTACAGTGTAAAATAATTTTTAAAAATATATTTTATTTAAAAATATATCAAAATATTATTTTTATTTTTATACTAACAAATCAAAATTATTAGGAAAGACTAAAAAAACATTAATTTTTTAAACCAAATACATTTTTGAAATATACCTAAACACAGTACCAAAAACAAAACCGAAAACAAACTTTATCTTAGTCAAACTATAGATTATACGTCTCTGCTCCATCTGATTTTGACCAACAATCTTTCTGCTTGCCTAATTTCATAAAATTGATCAACTGAAGTTATATAGAAGAAATCAAACAAGATAACGCATTTTTGAGTAATTTTTCCTCTTCTTGTTCAAATAAGAGATTCAAAGACGCAACTGAACAGAACCGGCTCTTTCTTTCAAGTTTCAAGAGCATAAATAAACTATACGTAACATGTTCTATATTTTCCAATGTGTAATTAGCTAACTAGTTTATGCACCCATTTGTTTGCATTTTTGAGGTCAGCACTCCCGATCCCGTCAACCACAAACCATGCTAGCCGCGGTGCCTGTTCCACATGTGGGAAAAACAATTTCCCTGCCTGCTGCTCAACAAATGGGTATAGTTTGTAGTGGAATCTGAGTTGGAATTGCCACGCACCATTGAAGCTCCATCACTAATGCAATGCGAAGTCCACCAAAATTTTTAAGAGAAACAAGAAAGATAGAAAGAGAGGTCAATTTTGGTGATTAGCGGTGCACTAATAAACGTTTGTGCTGAGTAGATTGTTGACTAATTAAAATGGAAGGCATGGCCACAATTTTTAAGTTACTAATTTATATAGCATTATTTGTGTTTTAAAACTAACCCTTGTCTGCATCTACATATTGTTTGTGTTTTTAGTGCTAACTCTTGTCTACAAACTGTATACAACAATTTAAGAATTTATGTTAGATGATTAATATTCTTTGGCTAATTAACATGTGTGAACCAGCTGACATAATTTTTTTATTAAAAAAACTCTTAATTATAATTTAGAAAGAACACTAATACTAAAGCATAGAACATTTGTATGCTATAAAACCTATAATTGCACGAAAAAGGCTAGTAAATAAGATGATAATTAATTTGTATTAATTCAGTAATCCACATAATACACCATAGAACAAGGATTCAATATAGGATGAAGATGTGCATGGTGGTTATCTATCAAAATTAGATATCACTATCAGAAAATTAAAAAACACCGGCGATCGACATTAAGAAAAAACTTCTATCGGAACTTACTATACCGACACGATCACTAACAAAAACATGTTGTCCGCAATATACTCACTAGGGATTTGTGTTGAATTCCAGCTCTTCTATCCGCATTGGATGAGCCTTGATAAATAACTTCTATCAAAGATATTTCTTCAGGTATCTCTACATGATTGGTAACTAAATTATCAGCATGTTCACAATCACTAACACTAAAGCTTGATGAAGTAGCAAACTCTTGTTGAACATAAAACTTTTTCTCTTTTAAAAAATGATAGCTAAAAGGAAACAATTAACACAGTATTCCATAAAGTACTGGCCTAAAATTGACACCTAAACTCAACTAAAATTGAAAATAGTATGCACAGAAAAGCTGCCATGAGTACTACATGAATCACAAGAAAACATAAATCAACTAAAAGCATTCAAAACAGAGATAACACCCACATGCAGTACATCCACACACGCAAAGCAACACAGAATATCTACCAACAACACTTCACAATTATGTTGTTAGCTATTTTTGAATTGTTAGCTTTTAATGTATTGGCTATCCATTGTGTGGTGTTGTTCCACTTGCTCCTCTAAGAGAAATCATATGGCCCCAAATAGCATCAATCAACAAATCATGCCAATCATGAAAATCTTTTTGATTATTAGGTATAATTGTTTTTGGTAAATTCCAAACTCATCTACAAATTTCTTCCTTTGACACGTTATGATAATTACAAGAAAATTAAAAAATACAAACGGAAATACTGATGGAATGTATCTGTCAGTAAATTACAGTGAATTTTACCGACAAAAATATTCCCTCGGTATATACCGAGGGAATTACGGTTGAAAAAAAAAAATTAAAACAAATCTAAAAAGTATGATGATGTGTTATTTATATCAACGGAATTACCGACAGTATTAATACCATTGGTAAAATCCGTTCGTAAACTGTTCACTTCTCCCTGGCACTGTTCATCGTTGGTAAAATTTCATCGGTATTTTTCGGAGAACTCTGGAACTATTCACTTCTTAATTGCATTGTTAATTACTGTTTTTTACAGACAAAATCACCGACAGATTGAAAAGTCATTGGTGTTATTTGGCGGGTTTTTGAAAATTTTGATTAAAATGAATATTTTAATTAAATATTACAGACAAAATCACCGACGGATTGAAAAGTAGTCGGTGATATTTGACAATTTCTGAAGATTTTCAATTAAATTAAAAATTTAAATTAAATATTATAGATGGAATCACCGGCGAAACGGTTAAAAATATTAATATTTAATTATCTGTTGATAAAACCGTCGGTAAAATACCTAAATAAAAAGACTAGAATATCTTATTTCACAACAGACATGCCTCTTCTTCTTCTTCCTCTTCTTCTTCTTCTTCCTCCTCTTATGTAAAAAACATCAACATTCCCTTTTTCTTTCTCTTCTCTTCTCTCCTCAACTCTTTTTTTTTTCTCTTCCACGTTCAAGTATGTCTTACATCAACATCCCTTTCTTTCTTTCACGCTCATGTATGTCTTCTCCTCTTTTTTTCTTTTCTTTTCTTGTTTTTTTAATTAACATACTTTATTGATTTTTTTTTCTCTTCTTAACTTCATTCGCAACTACATTAAAGGTAAGATTTTTCTTTTTTCTTCTTTTTTTGTGCTCTTTTTTCATTATATATATATATATATTTAAAATTTTCTATTCTTAATAATTGTGTGAATGTTACTGTATAATTTTTTTTTTCATATGAGATCAATTTTTAGTTGATTTATTTATAGGATTTTAAATATATTTTGATTATTTAATTATTTTCTAGTTCTATTAAATAGATTGTTTTAAATATTTTTAAATAATCACCGAAAAAATTGCATACGGTATTTTTTTCGGTTATATGACAAACTTCTCGAGGGAAATACCGACAGAATGAAGCGGGTAAATTTTTTTAGCCTGTTTTTCCCGTCAGTAAATCCATCAGTAATAATATTTTTTTATTACCTACAGACTTACCAACAGATAAAAAATTACCAACAAGAAAATTACCAACGGAGCATTTTCGTCTGTGATCCCATCAGTAAATTAATTACCAACGAAATGATAGTACAAATACCAACGAAAAATTCCATCGGTAAAAATAAGAATTCTGGTAATGGATTGATTTTACCAACACCGATGAAATTTCCATCACATATTGTGTTGGTATATTTTACATGTTATCAATGCCGATAAAATTTTTAATATTTTTTATTATGTTGATTCCGTCGGAAATAAAAACTTTAATTTCTGATGGATTATTCGGTTACTTGTTCTGTTAGAAATACTAAAATTTTTTGTAACTTTTCAACGAAAATGAGTGTTTATTCTGACGGACTTGTCCATCACATATTCCATCAGAATCATCATTATTTTTTTAATAGTGGGGGAAGGAGAGCGCTATCGAGCTATGTTTCATTTAAGTTTTCTGATATAATGTCTGTCAGCAATTCCATCAGACAATACTGATGTGTCATATTTCCGACACCATTGCCAAAAACAATTTCTTTATTCCATCATAAAAATTACTGACATAACAAATTTCATTATAATTTACGAAAATTTTCTGTCGGAAAATACCAACATAATATTCTATGTTTTTGTTGGCGTTTTTGTTGCAATACGCGAATTTTCTAGCAATGTTTTGAGTTTGAAAATAAATCAGCAGAGTTGAAGATTTTGGATGCCTATGAGTAACTAAGCTAGAGGTCGCACTGTTTCAGCACCAAAATTAAAAAGAAAAAAAAAATGTCTCCGTTTTCGACTAATTAATGCTTGACCGAGTACTCATCATCGCACCATGCTAATGGAGAAAGTGGAAGACCTAATTGGTTTGACGCCTGAATATTTAAGGTACGTATGTTTTTGTTAATTATTACTGTTCTTTTTTTCTTTCAAACTTAATCTTCGTTTCATTTACGCTTCTTCAAATCAATGCCTTTCAACGCTACAGTCAGTATTATGATTCTCTATTCCAAATTTGAAATTTCCAACCTTATGAAACGAAAGAAGTTTTTTCTTCTCATATTTCAACTTTCAATTGAAATGATTTAGAAGTCTGTTTTTTTTAATTATTAATATAGGTGTTTGGGTTAGTTTGCGCGTAACTCGATTAATCTCACGGATCCTCAAATTAATGATCATATAAACTTTCATTGACCTTGAAAAAACTCGAATTCATAATTATTGAGAAGCAAACTCGAAATCTGACTAATTGAGCTACCTTTCAGGATTGATTTAGAAGTCTGATTGATTTTATAGGAAATTGAGTATAGGTAAGGCAAGGGAAAAGAAAAACGTTTCTACCGAATAAATTAAGATGAAAAATCTCAGCTCATAAATTGCTGGCCATGGAATCATACCATGTGAATAGTTGGGCAACAGATCAAGCTCAGTAATCGAGCTAGCACTTCGAGACTTAACAATAAAATGAGTTAACTGAAAAGTCTATTGCAAATCCTAAACACTTCTGTTGCCTCAATGTTTTGGAAAGAGAGGATATATAGGCAGGAAAACCCTCCATGGTGGTCGGTTTTCCTTTGTTCCAGTCGCAAATCTCCAGGACGCATGATATCTAGTTATCAAATTAATCAAGAAATAGGATCATATAGAACAAACATATTCACTACGAAGTATTTTATTTCTGTAGGATCATTTGCAATGGAATTTCACTAATGTTTATCCACCCAATTTCCTAGAGAAATTTATCCAGCCATCTATCCATGTAAAAAGATATCAGAGAATGGATGCAGATCTTTTCGTTTCTGAGAAAGGAGATTTTCTCCTAAGAATTTAATAGACTAGCAACCCCATTTCAATGCATGGATGACAAGTGTAGGAGAGAAAATCAACAGCTAGATGGATTGATAACAGCCCCATTTTTAGGGAGCAGAGCACCAAGGCTGATGCCACCTGAAAGCTGAAACCCACATGCCATTAATTTAGCTCACATAGATTCGAAGATTTATTTAATAGTTAGCTAAAGTTCTTATCTTCCTTTGATTAACACATGTCGATCATAGCCAAGCCAACACTTTGCAAAGTTCAATATAAGGAGTCAGCAAAAAGTCTTGGCAGTCTAATAATTTCATTTGCGACCCAAGGAAGCTTCTCCAAGATGGGTTAGGTGACAAAATCACAATACATCCCACTAACAGCCCATTTCTTCTGTATCCTTAATTAATTAGGCTAATATTGTTACTAATTAATCCCTTGTCGGATGGTTTATTGTATAATTAGTAATTAAACCACAAGTTCATTTATGGGTTTGCAAGTGATCTTATTAATGTGCCTTGAATATCTCTTACAGTTTGTGAGTTTAAAGAGAGCACTGTTCCCTCTGCATGTGCTCTCTGCTCTTCCTGTAATTTTCCCTCACATATTCTCTCTCACCTTCCCTCTCGTCGTACAGCTCTTGTCCATATATATATCCTCTCTCTTTCACTCTGTCAAAAGTCTAGTTTCATACATACAAAAAGAAAAGTTACAAACAAGCTGTTGATTTTCTTTCATGTCTCCAGCACAAAGACCAAACATGCCTGAACCACCTCCTTCCCCTTCTTCCTCTTCTATCTTTGCACTTTCTTACTTGAAACTTCAATTCTTCGCTCGTGTCAGGCGGTTCTTCCAAACTAAAAGGGCACAAAAGAGCATTAAAACAAGAACCAAAGCTATGGTCATCAAAGAAGAACAAGCAACAATTACTACTGTGGATAGACAAAGTAGTGATATTGATGATGATTCTGTGGTGTTACAAAGATCAGTAAAGAGACTTCTCTTTGGAAGCTGGGACGAGAAGGAGATGGCAGCTCTTGAGATTGAAAAATTAGCTAGGGAAGATGCTAAGATGAGAAATTTGATGGCTGAGCTTGGTGTTATTCCTGCCTTGGTGGGGATGGTGGCTTCAGAAGTAGCTGGCCGCCAGAGAGTGGCTGTTAATGCTTTGATTGAGCTCGCTAATGGAACTTACAAGTAAGTTTCTTCTTTTCTAATTTGATATCATTATTTTTAATTAATTTGTTTTTCATTTTTATTACAAAAAAAAATACAAATTATGAAATTCAATTGTAGTACAGAATCACTCCTCATAAGACATTTAATTGAGCTGTTTAGAATATTTTCATATCTGTTTACGAGATCAACTAGAATCGTTTTATAAAACTCTATAACTTGTTATGAAAAAAAAAAAAAATTAAATGCAAAAAACAAGGTCTTTGGGAGGCATTGTATAGAACTTGCCTAAAACCTAACATAATCTTGGGTGCTGATTACACCATACTGTAGAATTTGCATCGATAGGTCAAGCTCCACTAACACTTCAGATAACAAGAGAATGACGTTAGCTCCTCTTACTTTAATTAGTCAAATGTTTCATTCTAACTATAAACAAATGAAGAAAAAAAAAAATTATCATAGTACAATAAGCACCCCAGTTGTGTGGCTGACCATCCATATGAATTTGAAGAAGAAAACAAAGATTAATTACATCAAACAGCTTACGTAATTGGATGTTTTTTCAACAGTTTGAAAAACGGAGTTTGGTTTTTGGCACCATCTGGATTTTTTGGGGTATGAATTATTTCATTATTTGAGCTTAGGGTGAGGTGAGAAATACCCATATATGGTTGATTTATATCCTAAAGAATTGAAATTTGGCCACTGGGGAAGGAATAAAGGGGACCTGATATGGGTTTGGATTTTGGAGTTTGCCTCTGATAATACTCAGAGTTTTCATGTAATGGAGTAATCTGAGGGAGGGACCCTCGTTGTTAAAGAAAGCAATCTACGTCGAGGCTGTGTAGGCGTTGCACTTGAGGACCTGTGGTTTTCAGCGCCGCCCTTCATAAAATAGATAGGATCAAAGCTTTTAGGTTCGGTTTCTTGATTTACCCTTTAATGGTAATGTATAATTGCTCTTGGTGCCACATCAAGCTTTCAATTCTTGATGATAAAAACAGAAAAAGAAAGAGGATTTGTCTTCGATTTACCCTTGGCTGAGGCAGCATCCAATTTTGGGGATTTCATGATGGTTCTTGACCTGATTTTTTAGGCGTGGTCCCTTCCCTTTTTTTGTCCAGGTTAATTATTGTTAATATTTCTTCATAATAATTTAGATGATAATTATGATGAAGAAAATATCAATTCAATTTGAATGAATTTAAAATATTATTATAGTTCGGATTATTATTACCAATTCTATTATTCTCATTCATTAAATAATGTTTTAGTATTTTTTAAATTTATTTTAATTTTAAATTGTCAAGTTTCAAATATTTAATTACCTAGATTTGATTATGAATTCTTTCTTTTTGTATAAACTCATTTCTCAGTCTTGTTATACCCTTTAACAAATTTCAAAATCAAAATATTTGTTAATTGATTAGTTTAAGAAGACACCCATTTGAATGTTAATGATCATGTTCCTCAAATCAACATCATAAGAAAATAATTAAATTTTTTTTAGCAGATATGAAAATAATTAATTTGGATGAAGTAGGAGGCCACAAGCACAAAGGGCGCTTATTACACGCTCTAGTAGGAAGCATAGACAGAGCAATGATGTTATTGAATCGACAATGTTGTCTTTGAATAGAAATAAGTTACAGGACAAAAGAATTGACACAAATGATCAGATTCCCTATGATCTATGAGCAATAAACAATTCATGTGTTGACTTCCATCTTCCATCTCAGATCTAAATCCAAGAATCTCTTTGACTTTCTTAGAAAAAGACAGTAACTTGTTTAATACTTGTTGGTTGGTTATTTTGGCGTGCATGATGCTCATTATTTGCTGGGGAGACATTCAAAAATGGCCACCATGTTACTATCCCTGATTTATACTCTTTGGTTCAGTAGCTGCAACTAGATTAGTGAGCTGTTCTTGTTTTAATTAATGTATTTTTATTTTCTTTCTTCAGGAACAAGGCTCTCATGGTAGAAGCAGGGATCTTTTCGAAACTACCAAAGAGCATTGATGTTTTAGAAGAACCAACAAGACAAGAATTTGCAGAATTAATCCTGTCATTATCTTCGCTGGCCAATCATACCCAATTCCCTCTTGCTTCATCAGAAGTTTTGCCATTTCTAATTGGAATTCTTGAGTCTTGCTCAAGTTACGAAACCAAGGAGTCATGTTTGGGTACTCTATACAACCTGTCTGCTGTGTTGGACAATGCAGGGCCTTTGCTCTCTAATGGGGCAGTTCAAACTCTCTTGAGGGTAATATCAGAAAAAGAATTCTCAGAGAAAGCTCTAGCGACACTAGGACATTTAGTGGTGACCTTAATGGGGAAGAAAGCAATGGAAAATAGTTCACTTGTGCCAGAGAGCTTGATAGAGATAATGACATGGGAGGATAAGCCAAAATGTCAAGAATTATCGGCTTATATTTTGATGATTCTAGCTCATCAAAGCTCAGCTCTGCGTGATAAAATGCTTAAATCTGGCATTGTCCCTGTACTTCTTGAAGTGGCATTATTGGGGAGTCCTCTAGCTCAGAAGAGAGCACTAAAACTACTGCAATGGTTCAAAGATGAGAGGCAAACAAGGATGGGGCCACATTCTGGGCCTCAAACAGCAAGGATAGCAATAGGGTCACCAGTAAATAACAGGGAACCTCAAGAGGGAAAGAAACTGATGAAGGATTTGGTGAAGCAAAGTTTACACAAGAACATGGAGTTGATAACCCAGCGAGCCAATGCTACTTCAGGGGACTCTTCTAAGTTCAAGTCCTTGGTTGTCAGTACAAGTTCTAAAAGCTTGCCTTGCTAAAGATTTTACAGGCCCTTTAGCAATCTTTGGGCATCTTTCGTGCCGGGAGCAGCAGAGAAATTCCTCGATGCCTGCTCATCAAGTTAGGAATCCAATTCTTTAGCCTAGGCCATGTGATGTTTGCTGATTAAAAATAGAAATGCTCTCGTGTGCAGTATAATAGCTTATGTTAATTGTACATGGTGACCTTAAAAAGAAAAGAAAATAGAAATTGAAGTCTCCTGATGGGGCCTCACTCCCATTTTTTTCCCACAAGATCAATTTCAATTCTTGCACAGACGATTTTTCCTTTTCTTGAGCTACCCATAATTTAAAGTAAACGGAGCCTCGACTGGTTAGATTTTAAATTTGTTTTTTAATAATTATAAGTTTGAGTTTCTTTAAGATTACTAGAGACTTGTATGGTCATTAATTTCAAAATATATAGAATTAATCAAGATATGCATAAAATACCCGAACATCCACATTAATTAAAAAAAATAAAAATAAGTAAATTTAAAGCAGCTGAAGACTTCAACAGGTCTCTACATAGGGGAATCAACCCTAGCGAAGCAAAACTGATTCAAATGAGAGCATGCCAAAATAGCTAAGCTCAAGCCTCTCACATCAGCCCAGCCTAATTAGAACTCATTCAGGATCACCAAGCCCAAATTTAAGTCAAAACATCATGGCTGTGAAAGTGAAACCCGACCCAACAAATATAAATACCCAAACACTGGTCCAGTAAATTCAGTTAGCCACAAAAACAAGACCGGTTTCATTCTCTATCCTGTGCAACTCCCGCATCTCTAGGGTTTATTCCACGCTAACCAGCAATCCACCACCACCACCACCACCACCACTTCCGCCACCATGGAGTTCATTAAAAAACGCAAAGCCGAAGAAAACGGCATCTCAATCCCCACTGGCACCTCTCCACCATCTCCAATAACTCCTCTAACCCCCGAAGAAATCCGTAAAATCCTCGAACCTTTCACAAAAGACCAACTATTAGACATCCTCCAATCGGCCACACTCCACCACTCTGACATTCTTAACTCTGTCCGTTCCGTAGCGGATGGCGACATCTCCCTCCGAAAGCTCTTCATTCGCGGCCTCTCTTCCGAAACAACCTCGGATACCCTCCGAATTCTATTTTCTTCCTTCGGAGAACTCGAAGAAGCTATTGTTATCCATGACAAGAACACAGGTAAGTCGAAAGGTTTCGGGTTTATTACTTTCAAACATGTGGACTCTGCTATGCTTTCTATTAGAGAACCTAGTAAAAAAATTGATGGAAGGATTACTGTTACTCAATTAGCATCGAATAATTCGAGTACCGGTGATGTTTCGCTAAGGAAAGTTTATGTTGGGAACGTGCCTTTTGAGATTACCTCGGAGAGGTTGTTAGGGTTTTTCTCAATGTATGGTGAGATTGAAGAAGGCCCGCTTGGGTTTGATAAATCTACTGGGAAATCAAAGGGTTTTGCCTTTCTTATATATAAGTCTGAGGATGGGGCAAAGGCTGCGATTGCTGATCCTATGAAAAATATTGATGGGCATCAAGTTGTTTGTAAATTAGCTGTTGATAACAAGAGGGTTAATAAGACTAGTCAGGGCGGTGCAAATGCACAAAATTCACAGCCATTAGCGCATCCATCGTTCCCACAACCACAACCACAAAATTCGATTGGCGGGGTAACAGGAAGTTTACAAAATTATGGGCCTGCTAGTAATAGCTATCAGTTGAATACTTCATTGACGAGTTCTGGATATAATGGTGCTTATAGGGTTCCGCCGTATGTAGGGGTGGGTCCAAATGATGGTGGATTGAACAATGCAGGGGCTTCAATGTATAGAATGCCACAGAGCACTGTTGGTACCGGTTCTGGGGCGTATCCAGATGCTGGGTCTTACGCTTTGTCTCAGCAACAGCAGCATCAGCAGCCATCCTCAATGCCACTGCCTCCTAGATTCCCACATGGAGCTGGAGGGATGTATCAGGGTATGCCACCACCATATTACTGAAGGTAATTATTGCTGACCTTTTTTTTTCAAATGATTTTGCCCCTTGTGAAGTTTTTATTTTATTTTGTTGTAACAATCCCTTTTTTCTTTTTATTTTTGTGGAAAAGGTGTTTTTTTTTTTTTCAATTCGTTTGCATTTGTTAATTTTTAGACTAATTGTTGTTTCTCTATAATTGTTGAGAAGCCGTGTCACACCATTGTGGATTTGAGTGTGTTGTTATAGCATTTTCTTGTGGGTCATAGAGAAACAATTATAACTATACACCTGAAAGATAAAGAGTTTTCTGATCTTTAAAAGATACAGTAGACTAGTTGTAGTTTTATTTCATGGTTTTCTACAACTTTTTGGTTTGTTATTTTGTGCTTTAGCTAGCCTGAGCTTTATTTTATATGTTTGACATTGATGGGTCTTTGATTCAGGTGTATGAGAGCTTCTTGGGAACACATGCTTTAAATGGTTGTCGTGATTTCCTGAATGCAAGCAATGAAATCTTTAATTTAATTATGTGGACTGCTGTGCTTTTGTTGCTGCTTCACTTCATCTGCTTCCTTAAGATGTGGTTGGATTTGTGATGGATGCTACTTAAACTTTGCAAAATTAGTTTCTATCTGTAGAACGGGGCTTTTACAGAAGGATTGTAGAACTTTTCTGCTATGCCGGAATTAATGTTTATCTAGATTATAAATATCCCTGTTTTTCTGGTTTTGCTACTTTTGCTCCTCAAGAAGATTTTTGGTATTTGAGGTTTCGTTGTTGGCTTTACCTTTCAGATTGTGTGGATTTTTTATTTCAATTGGTAAAAGGAATTTTTCATTTCATTTGTCAAGGGTTCACAACATTATTTCTGCATATATCTCTCTGTGAGAGAAAAACTGTCTTCCTCTTTTACATATTTACATGTTGATGTGATGTCTTTTTTTTGTTAATTGCTTTTAATCCTTCTTTTCCCCTGGCTCATTTGTTTAAAATGCATTTCAGTCCCCGAGGTTCCCCCCCCCCCCCCCCCCCCCCCATAAATTGTCTGTTTTTATAAATTGTCATCTTAGACATTGTGTTGTGGTGGAGGCTTCAAGAATGTACATGGCACTACAATGCTTCTGGCACCTCAGTTAGCCCAAGCTGTATTAATAATTGTGGTGTTTCTTGTATCCCTAAACTTCTCCTGTTCTGCCATGTATTATATTTGGCAGCATTTTTCTGGGTTGTTGGGTTACAGAAACAGTGAATGAGTTCTTAAAACAATGGACAGTGATTATATGAACATGTAGAACAATCAGGTGGAAACACAATTGCAAATGGAATTAATTTTCTTTGCAACATGCAGATTTGACAATATGGTCCAGGTCTAATAAATAAATGTAATGCACTTGTGTAATTTCTCTCGAGACAAAATTACTAAATACTATGTTGATTTTATCCTACGTAATATTTTGAAACTAGTGGAAATGTGATTTTGGGTTATGTAGTGACTGGAATTTGGGATTTTGTGTGTTGGCTTTTGGAATTTCTTGGTTGATGTTTTTGTAAGAGGTGTCTTTATGATGTTCACTGTTAGTTATAATGAGATTGTGACCTCGAGATCAAATTCCCCTTGTGTAATAGCGTAAATCCCTTCATTGGTATTTATACCCTGATGTCAGAGATTAGAGATATATGGCAGAATTGTTTTAGAAGTCTATGCCTGAATCTGATTAACCTATGTTAGATGATTTAAATTATTGCTCATGCTACCTGTGTCATATGGTGCTGGAATTGATGACTTTGGTGTTCTTTTCTGGTTTGTTCCTAATATTTTTTGTGGTGGGGGCATGTGAAGTTGGGGTTCCAATTTGTTTTCCCTCTGGAAGCAAGCAATGGCCAACATCCATTCAACCAACCACCCGTTTCTTAGGACTTCTAAAGATTGTCTCTTGTCTCCTAATTCTATTTTTTGTTAATTAAAAGATATTTTGCACTCCATAAAACATTAATAAGTTTTATGAACTTATTTTATAGGCAAAAAATCATTGTGAGAATACAATATTTGGCTTTCACTCCAGCTAGTAGCCGGTCTTGTTCTAGAGTTCTGGTATCATTAGTTATCTTGCAATTATTAATGGTTTATTTGGTTACATGGGTTTTCCTGTTTGACAACGACTTAACTTGAATGATAATATAATAAAAGCTTAATATAATTGAAAATAATTATGATTCTTTTTCTTCTATTAAATACAAAAAATGAAGGAAATTTAGAGCAATATCAATATGCAATGCGATAAGAGAGCTATATTACCTTGAATTTTAATTGCAGATCCATACAATAAGTCCTCCATGTTGATATTTTAGCATATCTTAGGGTTTTAGTCCTCAGAACTTGAAGTGCAGTGAGAGCTAGGTCTTTAAATTTAAACTTCGATTGGTTTTTGTTTGTGATATGAGTCATTTGACTTTAGGTTACTTCACATTACAGCTTCAGTGCTTGTATAGATATGCATAGCATTGATGCGTATTTATATGAGCAGTAAATTTGTAATGTGTTGACACTATAGCAGAATTGCAATCTTAGGGGTTTCAGGTTGCACCATGTTATCAATCATGGGAAATGCTCTAACAGCACAACTAGTTGTTAAACTATCATTATACTCTTACAAGGGTGTATAAATCTTGACTTCATTTGCTCCTGAAGGTCATTAAATGCTTTAGGCCCCAACTGACGGTTTTAGTGCTTGTATAAATATGCTTGCAAATTGTCTATTTTAGTATTGAAGTTGTACTCCAAAGTTGTTGCTTGCTGGTGGGCTTCATGAATGTTAATATGCTTGCAAAGTGTCTATTTAAGTATTGAATTTGTATTTAAAATTGTTGCGTGCTGCTGGTGGGTTTTATGAATGTATGATTACAATGGTATTCTTAGTGCGAATTGTAGCAATAGTTCTGCTTCTTGCACCTTTATATTTCTCTTGCTTCGTTCACGCCTTGTCTGGTACACCATTGATCAGTTTTTGGGCTGTTGGGGTTTACAAAAACAGTGAATTTTTTTTTTTTTTAATAGCAATTGATGGAGAAAAACCCCTGCAGTGTGCAAATTTGTCAATGAGATGCAGACCTGATAAAAAATTGACAGTCTTAAACATGAAATAAATACAAAACTTGCCTGGGATAAAATTCGTATCATAATTTTATGTAATCTAATGAGATGTGGTGTGGGGTATATGTTGATCCTCATTTTGTATTTGGTGCACACTGGCATTTGGAAGCTTGGTTGATGCTGTGGTGAAGAGGGGGGGTCTCTATGATGTCAGGTTTTCACGATTTTGCTAGTTGATTTTGGTCCGGTTCCTGGGCAAAGCCCTTTTTTGATTTTTTTTGTGGCTTCTAAGCTCCATGTGAAATTAACTCCTTACCTGATATATTCTGGGAATTCTATGATTGCATTCTCTCATTAAGCTTGCGCATGCAACCTGTCATTTGGAGATGGAAACTAATGACTTTGCCGGGTTTTTTTTTTTTTTTCCTTGTCTTTGTTAATGTTTTTCTATGGTGTGTCACCACTAACCACGTGGACCGTGGAGAGGGCATGAGCAACATCTATCTCGAGCATTTGCAGTGATTAATGCTAGTGGAGGTTGTTTCCGAGGAGCTTTAACCATTGCAGAAGGACACTGGTCCACGTCCGAAAGTATATTACAAGCTTCATATAATTGAGAACCATTCTGACCCGTTCGACATATAAGAATAAAATAATATCTCGATAAACATGTATTTCTCGAGTTGCTGTGAGACCTCGGTACAGTTTCCGTGCTTGTTGATTTATATGCACTGCAAAAATATTTATTTAGGCATTAATCTTCTAGTGTGGTGGGAATGTTGCCCTCTTTTATGGACTCAAAGTTGGACCCTGAGGTCATAAATATTAAAATAATGGTGGCTACGATACACGCATCTAAGAATTTTAAGTAGCTATTTGACTCTAGTGAGTTGGATAAATTTGTTCTTGAGTAGATAAAATTGAATATGCATGCTTTTCAATGCATTTTGACATAAAAATTAACTACATGAATTAAGAGCTATCTATGTCAATAAGAAAAAATCATTAATGATAATTAAATATATATAAAATTATGAGATAGTTTTATTGCTTCATGATTAAGATATTTGCAATGTGATTGTTTATGGTTGTTTACTATGAGTGGGGTTATAGTGATTATACTACATGGTTTAGTTTTTTTTTTTTTTTAATTTTAAAAGGCACTTTTTCTTTTTGAGAAAAAATATTTTTTTATTTTAAAAATATAATTTATTTATGTAAATCATAAAAAAATTATGAATTAAAGTAGAATAATCTTTTCCAAA
>Ga0325414_1000941_pt1 | contig 26533 bp, 15 predicted proteins | sample PopdelMetagenome_8_FD_206183 | JGI IMG/M metagenome (GOLD analysis project Ga0325414, IMG submission 206183) | Populus deltoides microbial communities from Bellville, Georgia, United States - Leaf-PdKOR-R3 | ecosystem: Host-associated > Plants > Phyllosphere > Phylloplane/Leaf | place: USA... | reverse complement strand
AGTGATTATTTTTTAAAAAAATTAAAATTTTTAATTTTATTTTAAAACATGAAAATAATGATGCCAAAATACTGATGACGAATATCATTGGAGAGAGGCAATTCAACAGGGACGTTGATTTATTCATGTCTGCCACCAAGGATTTGACAGGCAAAGATCGACATCGCCAAAACTTTAGTCAAATAGTAGCGGAGTTTTAATGGAAACAGCAAAGTTAGGAGTTGTCCTCCAGCCCCCTTGGTCCAGGTTTTGCTGCTGCAACCACAAATGGGCCTGGCATGTTTGGGTTACAACAAGGTGTGATACAGAGGTCAGTTCCTTATCCTCTTTTTTCTTTTTATGAAAATCTCATCCTCATTTTTAGAAAGCTTTATTGCCTATTAAAAACATTACTGAATAATATTCTAATTTTAACCAAAGATTGTTTTTCCCTGAAAAGATAGCGCCAACCGTTGCTACCGTATCAGATACTGCATTGGAACCTTTGCCACTATGACTTGCCTAGTAGAGATGTATTTTCAATTAATTGTTCCTTCAATCTTATGCAGCCAGAAGTTATTCCTTTTCAAATACTTAGAGTGGGAAAATTGATCATAAATACTTTCTGTTCCAGGAGGTTTGCTTTCTTTCCCTCAGCAATCAAACGACTTAATTTACAATTAGTGCATAAAACATGCTGTCAGGTTTTTGACGTTTGCAGAGCTGACAACAATGGCTGGCCGACGACCGAGGGAGGCAGTTAAGGAGACATTGATAAGTAATGGAGGAGGAGAATTTAACGAGGAGACCCACGTTCACTTACTCCCAGTATACTGCAACTTTCGAAGAATACGAACAACAAGGATACGAGGTACGCACTTGTTGAGATAAAAAGAAGAGGTTGTAATAGTAGCCAGGCTAGTTTGTCTTTGCCAATTCTTAATGAATTGTGTAGGCTGCTTCAACACTCTATGGTCCTCGCACATTATCAGAATACACACAAGAATTTAGCCACCTAGCACTAGCAATGACAAAGGGATGGGGTGTCCTTCAGCCAGCAGACTGGTCACCACCTCCTCTTTCCTCAAAAGTACTCAACTCTTAGCTGATCCATTTCGAGACTCGCTTCCAAGTGATAAGAAGTTTGGTGACATCAAACAAGATATTAGTAAAACCAAAAGGTGGCTCATTCAAAAAAGGGGATAGACCGAGGGCCACATCTTGGAGTGCTAACCCGAGGAACGATCTGTTAACAGAAGACACATTTGCAGTGGTAGAGATGCTACAGGGACAACAGTGGATTCCGGTACATGATGATGATGTTGAAGACGACGACGATTTCTGCTTGTATTTCAAGTGGAAATTGGACAATAGCAGTTTCTATACTAGCTTCGCAACCATTGAAGGGGAGGTGCCAAAGGAGACTAGCTCCGGAGTTCATCGACAAAGGCATTCTGGGTCATCTAAGAAAGCACAAGACTCTCCCATCGAATACTTTACTGGTGCATCTAGTGCATTTACAATGTCGTAATCTAAGAGATCGGTATTCAATGCTTGTTGTTCTAATGGGAAAAAAAAGAGCTTCCCTGAATCCAAAACATGGTTGTATTGATATTTTAAAAACTCTGCCTTCAAAAAACAAAGTGCCCATAAAAGGACAGATGCTTAGATGAGAACTTTTAAGAGTCATGATACAAATAACTTCGGGGGATTTACTTATTTGTCCATCCAAATCACCCATCGGAGACTCTTTCCTTCAAGTTATAGATCAAAGGCTTTGTTAATGTCTTCAAGATTGACCTCATGTGTCGAAAACTTATCCAACTGCAGTTCCTGAGAAAGAGAAAAACTTGTAAGCATACATCTGCAGAACCACTTAAATTCAACATGCCAAAACATGAATCACCAAGCGATCATAGCTTTTTATTTATGTTTTACAAGACAAGTTACCTAGTCCTAAACAATATTACATGTACAGATACAATTTGGAGTCTCAGATAACAAACAAACAGGAGGCTACTTGTACCATCTACAGTGTTGGATAACAACATTCTTAATTAAGCCATGGTGGGCAAGAAAAGAAAAGTTTACCTTGTCCATGTAACGCTTAAGGAGAACTAGAATATCAGATCTAAGCTCTAGAAAAAACCATCTTGTATTTTATAAAATCTAACATTAATCTTTCTTTTAAAATTCTGGCTCACATCTTTATCCCTAATTCTCCAGTATTGACTAAGTCTGTCACTCCAAATTCTTTTCCTTTGTGAAAATGAAAAACAGGGCATCAAGTATAAATCATGTCATCAACTTTAACATTAATTTGATGTTGAAGTCAACTGTTAATTAAAAGTCTATACCCTAAAATAACAGTCTGTTAATTGATGTTAATAGAAATTTTGATGGCAGGACCCACAATAAACACCCCACACAAATATATTGTATTAAAAATTCATAATCGGATGACCTGCAAAAAAAGTGTTATGTTAGGAATATATTATAAAAAGTCCGTTCAAAAGTGTGTCGTGTTAAAGATTCATAATGGAATAATTTATATATAAAAATATATTAACAGTAAATGATAGTTTTTTATTAAAATATGAACTTGAGTACAAGTTCCTCCCAACCCGGGGAAATTAATAGATGAATTTTCTTGAGAAAATAAAAATTTCCTTAATAAATTTTATTTTTTCCTATTATTTATTATTATGCTTTTCTAGTTTTTTTAAGTTTAAAAAGAATAATTTTCATATTTTATTTTTACTAGTCTGTATTATTATTAGAGTCTTTTGGTTTTATAGGCTTTTTAATAAGTGAGATTTAGATGAATATACATGATATATTTTGGATATCTCCTTATAATTTATAATTATAGTGTTTTTAATTTCTAAGAGCCTTGACATGTACAAACTCCCTTATCTTATACTCCGATGCCAAGTCTTTTGCAAGAAGATTCTTGTTTTGTTATTTAAGCTGAAAATCTTTACGCATGCTAATAAGATTTAGCCTACATAATTATAAATTTTTTCAAGATTAAGATTAGAAAGTACCTATCAAATTTTCCTAGACATTAAATATTTACAAAATTATATAAAAAAAGAAACTAATCTAGAATGATCCTAAATTTCAACCAATAAAATAGTCCAATACAAATTATTGTAAATTACCCAGGAAATTACTAGCTTATTATTATATTTAGACATTCATAACTAATAATTACTAGATTGTTTTTCAAATTAATTACAAAAACATAAAAGACAGGTAATATTTGATTATGAGTTAACCACGCACACAATGCTAGTTTTAATAATGAACAAAAACTACATTAAAAAACAACAATGTTTAGTTAAAGTTGCTATTTTTTTTTTAAAGAACATGGAAAGGTAATATTTCTCTTTCAAAACTTTTTTAAATGATTATAAATAAATAAATACTCATGCTTAAATTTATCTTATACTAACAAGTTTGTAGTATAATTAATTATAACACCTTAAAATTATATTTAGTTAGTTCCAGAATATAAAAATAAATAGAGAACAAATAAAATTACATTTAATTGGAAAAAAAATAAATAAATCATTCTTTAAAATAATTAAAACATCATTTTTATACTTCAAAACAATTATATAAAAACATGTCTCTTCTGTACGGTAAATTCTATTCAAGAGACTATTATTTTAATCAGCTACACGCGTGTTCTAATCGATGGGGCTACACCGCCAATTCTTGTTGGTCTTGGACCGGCATGCAAGCCTATAAAGCAACCACCGGGCAAGGTTTTATACAAAGCCTCCAGAACACTGAAGGCCCATGAGGAAGATCGCGCTAAACTTCCTACCTATAAACCAAAACCGGCCATGGCAGCCTTTTCCACCAACCGCCACCTATCCAAACGATGTCGTGGCATGACTCCTCCTGACCCCTGCTGTGTCTACCTCACCATTGCCATATTTGGGCTCAATTTTTATGAGGTTGCCTTGTAAATCTAGATTCTTCTGGAACGTCCGTTAACCCGGCCACGCGTGTCCCGCTGTCCGCCTGTGGCCCTAGAACCAACTCCCTTAACCTCGAAGTTAACCCCCGATCATATCCAATTTCAAATTAGACACCCTAACTATCACTCTCTCCGATTCTACCTTTCTTGCAAATTCAAGCGAAGGTCTGCCGCGAGAATTCCTTTTTTCCCAGATTGGTTATCTTTATTTCTGCTAAGAAACCCTAAGAAAAATTATTTTTTTGCTTACGGTTTACTTTTAATGTATCAGAATTTATTATGCTATAGCATTTCTGCTATGAAAGTTGACAAGGACATGAGGATTTTTTTTTTAATTTTTGAAAAAATATTTTAGGGTTGTTAATTAGTTGTGCAATCATGATTTAAGATGGCTTAGGGTTTTTGCAAAATTTAATTTTACATGCCTGTTATTTTGAACCCTAGGAGTTGGTTATGCAGATGTTGCATCTGATTATCTTTGATTTTCCAGCTGTTAGAATTGTTTAATGCGGCGTGTTTGTATCAAAATGGACTTTATTTTGGTTGTTTTGAGTTTAAAGCTGGTATAGATCGCTATTAATTGTTGAAAGGGGGTTGATTTTAGTTGCGAGTCGAGGGCACGTGGAGTTTTGATGTGTTTCGGTTAGTTTGAAAGTGTTTTCTATTTGATTGTATTTAATGGCTAAATGAAGATTGATAAGGTTGGGATTTTGATGTTGACATTCATCATTAGTTGTTAGGTGACCCCTGTTTTGGATATGCTTTGAAGGATGTTAGAAATCATGTTCTTTTTAAATTGAATGCCGGAAATAACAAAATTGTTCACAGCATTTCCATTTAAAGGAAAAGGAAAAGGTATAGGATAATAGGATCGTTTTTGTTTTGTTGCGATTTTTAAGACATAAAGGAGAGATGCGTAGTAGGAAAGTACATAATTGGATGTCAGATTCTTCAGTAGTTGGAGTGTCTTTGTTATGTCGTTTACGATGTCGTGACATCAGCAAGCTTTGGAACGAGAGGTGTGGTAATTAGTATAAGTTTTTGTTTGATGGCTGCCTATAAATGGAATAAATGTGTGTCCGGTTAGGTAGCCTTCATGGGCTAGAAATAGACTCATCCCACAGTCAGGAATTTAAAAAGGGTTTTCGGCTTTCATTGAGTTCAGATATACAAGATATTAGTATGAATTTGGAAGAGAAGAATCAACGATGACTATGCTTATTTAAATGAATAAATACTTGCAGAAAAAGGGATGTTAGATGACTAATTGATCATTGTTATGTTGTTAGACGAGAGCATTCCGTTTGGCCTTCATAGTTGATCAAATCTTTTTGTAGATATACTTCTCCTTAGTTCAATTTCTTTTTATTTTGGCTTCCATTCTTACATGAACTTATTACATGCATATGGTAGATTGATTACGTTGCTCTTTTAGTAGCTATGTTTCCTAATAACTGCGCATCTTCCAAGTGCTTTGAGACATTGACTGTAAGCATATTAGGAAAGATTGAATCACCCCTTTTTTTGGTGCATTGAAATTTAATTACCTGGATGGCGTATCTTATTTGTAAGATTTTCACATTTTAGAGTTTTGGTAGCTGCTGAGGTACTATGGCAAATGAGTACTCTAATGAAGGCTCCAGTACAAGCCATGTTTCCGGGGAAGGTTCGGATGCAACTGTAGAGATCAATATCAAGACCTTAAATTCTCAGAAATACAGTTTTCAGGTCAACAAAAATGTAAGTATTGCGTGCCCTTGACAATTTCTTTTTTGAGCTGTACTGTTTATGCTTTTGTATTCATATTTAGTTGTTGAGGTGGAGTTTTTTGGACAACAGAAAATATCTCCAGATTTTTTTGTAATGGAAGCTTTAATTTTAACTTGTGCTGTGCGCCTGTTGTGGAAAAACTTTTCAAGTTTTTGGACCGGAGAGATCATGTCTTTGGGTTAATAAAAGTAATTCAACGTAGTTCCATGCATTTCATTGGTTATCAAGAGAGCTTTTAAAGGACGTGTGCTGTCTGAAATTGCATAGATGTTTTTATTTGGACTGTCTAATATAGTTTTAATTTTGAATATAGCTTTAATTTTGAATATTTTCAGATGCCAGTTTCCGTATTCAAGGAGAAAATAGCGAATGAAATTGGTGTTCCGGTGAGTCAGCAACGGCTGATTTTCAGGGGAAGGGTCTTGAAGGATGAACACCTCCTTTCTGAATATCGTATCCTATCATATAAGCATTAAAAATGCCGAGCCTGCTACTCTTCCTTTTAGGCCCTCTTTTTGCTGGGGAATTTCATCACTTGCACTTTATCTGAGTTATTGTGCTCTATAGATCTTTTGTTTGGTTTGCTGGAAGAGAGATTCATATATTGTTGGATGTCATTAACCCTGGAACTTTTTTCATGTGCATTTAATCCGATTTATGAGGAGCAAGTCACCTTTCTGGTAATTATCAGATACAATCTTCTTATGGAGTCAGATATTATGATATCCCACACTCAGGATCATCTTAAATCACTTGGTCATTATCGGATACATTATTTTATGGAGTCAGATTTCATGATATCCCATACTCAGTTATCATCTCAGATCACTCTATGCGCAAGGACTTCAAGGATTTTTTCTTTGTTAATACTGGCTATGTTACTATTTTCACTAAATCCCTTGACTGTTCCCAGAAGTGGAAAATGGCCATACGCTGCACTTGGTTGCAAGGCAGCCTGCACAACCACAACATTCAGCTGATACAAGCTCTGGGGATACAAGCAGGAATAATGGTAATCAGGGTATTGATATTTAATTATTTTGCTTGCGAAGTAATCTGGATTTGAAGATGTTATTTAAATTGATAGTTTTCTCTTGTAATTTTTCAATTGACAGGAAATAATGCAAGCGCTGGTGCCCCCCGAAACCGCATTGGGCCCATATCTCACAGTGTAGTTCTTGGGACATTTAATGTTGGGGACCAAGGGGGAGGCATTGTTCCAGACCTCAATCAGGTGTGTTTATTTATTTTTCTTTTTTCTTTTATAGGTCTGCTGGTTTAATCTGTGTATCTTTATTTGATGTTCAGTCAGGGTTAGTGGTAGCGTAAGAATGTGGAGACCATATTTGCATTAGTATTAGCAGAAACTCTTACTTATTATTGCTTGACATGCAGGCTATTGGGGCTGTTCTCAACTCGTTTGGAATTGGTGGCCAGGCAGCAACCAACAGCATAGGTGGCATGCTATTATCAAATATGGTAAGGACTGCTTGTTATTATGTATAATATCATTCATCATCAGACCTCTTTGATCTGTATAAATTATGTAGTTAACAGCTTAAACTCCAATGGCATTGTATTGCATCATTCCTTTTTTGCATTGTCAACAATTAATTTGGTACTAAGCAGGATGATACCAGGAGGCTTGAGTTCTAACCCTACTTTTGTCACTATACCAATCCCGCAAAAAAGAAAATGTTTAAGCCGTTACAACTGTGAATTTTCACTCTTTGTGCATGCTGGAGCTAATTCTGCTTTGCCATTCATATATCAATTCCATAATTATGATTCCTGATCATGCCATAAACAGCATTAATTTTTCAAGTAGAATCTCCAATCCTTTTTATCTTTCTGCTCAGTTGAAAGGCTCCTATTAGGGGTATCGATTCGGATACCCTTTAATTGTATTGAAATTTTGGTTTATACTTTATACATTGATTTTTAGCATCTGTCTTTCATATCAGTATCTGATTCTCGAATTATCCTAAAATGCTAACAATTATGAGAGCAGTTGCATATTCTTGTAAGTGTGAGAATTTAGAGTGCATGTAAGACATCGGAGAGGAATTTGAGACATTTAACTGATTCTCATGTTCTGTTAACAGCCAAATGTTACTGGTCAAGCTTCTCAGGGAAGTGAAACCGGTGCATCACGTGGCAATATTGGTGGTCAAAGCCCCGCAGGAAATCAAACACAGTTTGGCCATCCATTTCAATCAGCACCTCAAGTTGTGCAAGTTCCTCTGACTGCTGCCATACCTGTTCCTTCACTTCATTCGGTAGTAACATCTCTTTCTGTTATGTATTTCTGAGATGTGTGTGGTTATAGTGTGTTGTAATCCTGTCCTTTTTGTTTCAGCCAATTCCTGATTCCTTGAACACACTTTTAGAGTTCATTACGCGCATGGAGCGGGTGCTGGCACAAAATGGTGATGATTGCAAAAGTATATAATCATTGTATTTTCATTTTAAAATTCCGAAAATAACTTATTTGCTTTATCTAGGTAATCTGCCAAATACATCAGCAGCCAGCATTGGAGACCCACCAAGGGTAGAATTACCTTCTAATGCACGGGGCTTGCCAACACCTGAAGCTTTGAGTATTGTCCTGCGTCATGCAGAACAGCTTCTTAGTGGTCCCACAACAGCTGCATTATCTGTAAGCACTTTGTTGCTGATTCCCCCTATCTGATATCACTGTTTGAGTTCTTAAATCTTTGGTTATTCATGTCAGAAGTTGAACCAGCTTTGTAATTTGAATTTAATGTGAGCATTTCAATAGTTGGACTTTATTTGTATCTTGTTGAACCTGTTATCTTGCATACTTGCTATTCATTTTACTTTGGTGTGATAGTCCTATAATGTTGGATTCTCTGTGAACTTCACTGCCATAAATTGTTTTGTGAAACATACAGTCTACGTAAGCATTTAAATTTAAGGCATTGTTATGGGTATCTTAATAACACTTTATACAAGGATAATAATTATTCCTAATTCTCAACAAGGCATAGCCCTTATGAATTCATCTTTATTAACATCAGGGAGAATGCTTTAACATGTTTGGGGTTCGAGAATCACCAACATTGCTACGCAAGTGAAGGTGATACTTGGTCATTCAGAGAATTCATTTTAAATTTCATTTGATGAGTGGGTCATTTGTTATTTTTAGGGCTTGATGGGTAAATTGATGATAAGATTTTGGAGATAAATCAATGTACTATTTGTTAATGCTAGAGATAAGTTTATGTGGAATTGATAGGTTTGTGATCTGATTATGCATTATTTATAATGTGCTGCAACGGTCGTAGCATATTGCAGGACGTCTGGAACAAGTGGTTTCTTCTACTGATCCTGCGATAAGGGGCCAAATTCAGTCAGAATCAATGCAAGTTGGCCTTGCAATGCAACATCTAGGTTCTCTTCTTCTAGAACTTGGTCGCACAATCTTGACATTGAATATGGGACAATCACCTGTATGTTCTGATCCTTAGTCAGTTCAGTGGTTCAGATAATGATAAAGTACTGTGCATAATCGTTTTGTTGCAATTTGCAGGCACAATCTTCTGTAAATGCTGGGCCTGCTGTTTATATTTCCCCATCAGGGCCTAATCCCATAATGGTCCAGGTTTGTGAACGATTATTGAAATTATTAGTTTGTTTACTTTGGCATTAACTTATCTCACTAATCATTGGTGACTGCTGTGGCAGCAAAAATATATAGGGCCTTATTCACTGGCTGTTGAAATCTGTTAGTAGGGGTGTCAATATCGTAAAGGAATTTTGAGTGTCAGATTATATACTGATGCATGCCTTTATCTCATGTATCACTGATTGGTAATTGGTATTCATTTGTTTTCATGGTTCTCTAGATCATATGAATCTGTTATGCTGTAATTGCAAAGGCTCTTTCAGTTAACTGCTAGGCTTTCCTTACATACAGCCTGTCTGTCCTATTATCTTTAAATGGCTTTACTGCTGTGTAGCTTAATTTCTTACATTGAATTTTTGTATACCAGCCTGGTGCAGTGTTTCCTAATCCTAAATTCTCTGCAGCCCTTTCCTCTTCAAACCAATTCCCTTTTTGGTGGTTCGGTTCCACCATCAAATCCCGTTGCATTTGGCCCTGTTGGTATTGGAAATGCTCCAAGGCATGTAAACATTCATATACATGCTGGTAAGTAAACCAAGCTTTACTTGATTTATACTGTTGCTTACTTGCTTTCGAGTTCTATTTGACACCCTTCATTACCAGGGACTTCGTTGGCATCAGTTATTCCGGCCATAGGTAACAGGACAAGTAGTACAGGGGTGCAGGGCGAACATGGTAATACTGCCAGTTCGGGTGTTTCAGGCCCAGAGCAGGTGCTACCAGGGAGAAATGTTGTTGTAGCAACAGTCCCATTACGCTCTGCTGGTGTTACAGTTGCTGCACAACCTGGTCTTGGGCTTTCTCTGTCACAGCCACCTTCTGATTCCATGTCATTAAGCTCTATAGTGAATGAAATAAACTCGCAACTGAGACAGCTTTCTGGCAATATGCAGGAGGGAAACCAGCCTGCGTCAGGTAGCCAACTGTTGCAAGGTCAAATGGTAAAAAATCAAAGATATATTGTTCCTTTTACTTACCAAAATCACAAAATATTGCTATATGCAGGCTCCATTGGATCTGATGCTGTTAACAATCCAACAAACTCAGAGATGAATAGCACTGTGTTCAATGGAGTTGGGGAATCCAGTGTGTCCTTACCTGGGGTTATGTCAGAACACCATGGTCAGAAGGTATGCTTTCTGCATTATTCAAGGATCCTCTTAGTTACTGCTTTCTGGCCTGTACTACATTGTTGAGGGAATACCAGACACATGCTGAACAGGTCCAGGTACGTGACAATGATCCTTTTAGCTCAAAAGACATACCATCTTCTTCAGAGGACAGCTCGTCTTCTCTGAAGTCTGATGATACTTCTCAAGATGTTTCCAGTTCCAGCAGTAAGCATGATGTTCCTGACAGCACTAAAGCTGTTCCGCTTGGTTTGGGTTTGGGGAGTTTGGACCACAAGGTATGGTGATTGCTTTTTGTTTTTATTCGAGTTATTTGTGATGAATTTAATCAAACACGCCGACCTGTTAACAGATGAAGGAATAAGCAAAGCTATTAAACCCAACCCAAGACCCAGTCATTGGTTGAGCAGGGTAACTTTGGTCAATAAAAAACATCGGTTCAATATATTTTTTTTAAAAAAAAGTTAAAGCAACTGTTTTTTGAAAAAAAAAGTCAAATCAGTTTTGACCGGGCCGTATGTTAATTTGCTGGGTCATACGGGGTCAACTCCCCACCCAGTTTAGTTACAAACCTAACCCGGGCTTTGGGTTGGGTCAGCATGTCAATGGGTTGACCCCCTGGGCTGCGTTTAATAACACTGGGAATAAGGCTGTGGTGTTGGAGGTTGAGGTTTGAAATGCTTGCTGTAATGGATGCTACGAGATGCAACATTTTTGTTTGTTGCTATCATTTTATAAACAGTGTGTGTTATGCTGTAATAGGTGTGAGCTTGTCATGATTTGACATTAAAATTAGTGCTTACTACATTCTGCCACTCTTGACATTGTGGATTGATGGTCGCATCTGTCATGCATGCCTTACTTATCCACATGGTAAGTTTTTATTTTTTGAGAAAAAAAAAAGCTGATCTCTTTTGTTGATGTGACCAGAGACGAACCAAGCAGCCAAAATCTCTTGTCAGGAGTGTTGATAGTGAAACAACCAATACCCATCCCAATCAGAACCCAGACACTGGGATCATTGGCCAACAGCTTTTACAATCTCTTGCATTTCACAGCTCTGGCACAAATAGAAATATCATGCCCTCAGATCCAGTAGCCCCCTCTGCTGGGCAGGTCATGGAGGGTAGACCACCAATAAATTTAAGTTCTGATGGCCAGGTGGACACCGCTAGTGTTGTGTCTCAGGTTTTACATAGTCCTGTTATAAACAACTTGTTGACAGGGGTTTCAGAACAAACTGGTGTTGGTTCTCCGAATGTCTTGAGGAATATGTTGCAACAGCTTACTCAGAATCCCCAAATAATGAACACTGTCAGTCAGATTGCTCAGCAGGTTGACAGCCAGGATCTTGGAAATATGTTCTCAGGTTTAGGAAGTGGCCAAGGTGGCGGAATTGATCTGTCAGGGATGGTCCGACAGATGATGCCCGTTGTTTCCCAGGTTCTTGTCCGTGGATCACCCACTCCCCAGCTGTTTCCTACCCCAGAACCTGAACCCCAGATGCAATCCAATGAGAGGGAATCAAATGGAGCTGAAAATCCTAGCATTCAGGTTTGCATAACCCAACAAAAGAAATGAAGGAATGTGAATTAGCATGAAATCCTATAACAGAAACAAAAGAGTGCCCTGTTCTCTCTCCTCTCTCTCTCTCTCTCTCTAATTTAATTTAATCAAGGTATCTCTTTCAAAGAATGGGAAAACTGGCCCTGTTTTGACTGATTTTATCTTCTGTGCATTATAGATCAACCTTCATGAAGTGGCTCAGAGGATTGAACAGTTTGATGCACCTCAAGATGTTTTCCAAGCCATTGTCGGAAATGCAGCAAGGTTGAATGGCAATGGAAGCAATGCTGAAGATATTCTGCATGAGTTGAACAACAATGAGGATTTAGCCAGTGTAAGTTTTATGTTTCTCTTTCTTGCTGTTGTACTTTCAATATTTGTCGGCTTGTACATACTGATGATAGCAATCAAAGCACCTGTACACTTCTGTTACTGCATTTGAATTTTCTTTGTTATCATATTATGCATGAACTCAAGGCAATATATTTACTTGTGCAGGATTATGTAGAGATGCTGCAGCGTGATATTCATCGACGACTTCAGGATGACTCTGGGGAGGAAAAGTGCTAATTATTGTTTAAGTTAAAATGGTTTCTGATAATTCTCATAGGGTTACAGATCCGGACAGATTTCCAGAAATCATCGCCTCAGTTTGGTTTGCTTTCAAATTGTCTATCGAGCCTGTAGAATGTTGTGCAGATCAGGCTTTGGGGCTCGATGTGCCCCAAATTGTAGGTGGTTGGCAGATAGACTTTTTGGGTTAATTGTGTATTAATCGCTGCTTTAAATATTATAATTACATAACATTGAGTTCTGAACAATTTCAAGAATTGGTTCTGACAAAATGCTGCCTTGCGTTTTTGTGATGCAGTTTCGGCTCGAATTGGTAGTTAACATTCTATGCTGAAGTTCTGTTCTGTTGACAGGGATTCAATAATCCTTGTCGTGTTTTATTAGTCATGGATTTGAATCATTTGATAATTCCCCGGTTCTAATTATCAATCTGTACGGCCATTCTACTAATCTATATCTCTATTCCCGAGTGCCATTTCTCGGTTGGGTGCGGGTGGTTATGGGTCGGTCTTGGGTTTTGTTCGGGTCATGTATGGGTTTGGACTGGGTAGTCTTTGCTCGGTTTGGGGCATGGCTTGGATTCCATTCTGTATAATATTTGCAATATTTATAAATTATTGCATACGATGTGCAATTACTCGAGTACAATGCATAATGCAGAGTCTCTGACACAATCTGAGGCTTGCATCGTAGGTTACGCAAGTCCATGATTACATATGAAATTAGTGTTATAATAAAAATAATGTATTGAAAGCATAATTTAATCATTTGCATTTCATTTTAATTAGTTAAAAAGCTATCCTAATGGATCGAGGAATCATGATAATTATCAAAATGGGCTCTCATTTAGGTAAAATATCATGGGCTGGGTTTTGGTTACCGTGGATCAATAATTAATTAATGCTTGAGCAGGTAATATAATTTCTAGCCTTAATAAAACATTATTCCAGTTAATTTCTTCCTGTCTGTCTCCCGGTGTAGCAAGCAGTCGCAGTCATCCTCCGGTTGCTCTCATAGCTTCCTCAAGTTCAGCACAATGCCTCTCAAAACCCTAAGAGGTCTTTAGGGTCAGTAGCAAACGCGATGAAACGCAAAGACATCTTCAAATCTCTTTGCAATGACTGGAATTTTCCTTTTGAGCATAGAAAGACATTATTAAGTATTGCTTTATAAGACGTAGGTTTTCTAACGTGTAAAGACTTCATTGTTTATCTTCTTATGCATTATTATAGATGGACTACGTAGAATTTCATGTTTTTTCAATTTGATTTTTAATTATTATTTTTCCAGCAATTTACTCATAATTGAAAACCATTTAATTTTATCTTTTTATGAAAAGATGAAATTAAAAAAAAAAGAAATCAAAATGAGAAAGATCCAAATATGAGGGATATGATATAAGTCTTGCAAAAACATAGTTTGGTCCTTAAACTTTAAAAATCATAAAAATTATACGATTTTAGTACCTCAATATTTTTTCAATTAAATTTTAGTACAAAAATTAATTCTTGTTATTTTTTAGTCTTGGCTGGGAGGAGAGAGAGAGAGAGAGAGAGAGGTCACTAAATTACATTAGTGGAGAGAGAAAAGTGTTGTTGACACCAATTCAAGCTATCAAAGCATACAATATTTGGGTCAAATGGTTTCATTTGATGAGGAAAGTTCATACCAAATGTTTTTTTACCTTTAAAGTTTGTGAAAAAACATGTATGAGTTTTTGGATTTGAATTGATTTTGGTTTTTAAAACAATTTTTTGAGACTATAGATAGATTTATCATTGTTCATACGATGTTTTACAAGTGTTTTGAGTAAAAAACAGTTTTTTGAATAAAAACAATTAACACCCTGATTTTTCAACCACCACAATTCTCGGAATCTGGACAAATAAGACGAAACGTTGTTTGTCTCAATAGGGAATGTGTTGTTTGATTTCAAAAAAAAAAAACTAATTGGGACAAATCTCCCCAATTAAAAACAAAAAAAAATGAATAGGCGTAACAGACTAACCTGATTTGTTAGGCCCAACAACGCTCGATCTTTGTCTTTTTTAAAATTAATTATTTTTTATGGTTTTTTTCTCTATTTTTTAAAAATTTATATTTAAATTAGTACCCATTCCATCATTTATTTTGTTTGGAAAATCTATTTTAAATGACAATTATTTTTTTTACTTATGCATTTACATTTGAATTTTTTTTCCGATTCATCTAATTTTTTTAATCTTTTGTATGGATGTATTTTATTTTTAAAAATGAAAAAAAATATATTTTTAGATAATATTTATAATATGTGCAGTATTGTATGATGTTTTTTTCACATTTTATTTTATTCAATCAATTTATTCATGTTTTTATTTTTATTATCGTTTGTTTAAATAAAAAAATTATTTTAATAAAAAAATTTAGCAAACACAACCGGATAAATGTCTCGTCTTTCAATATTAAATATTTTGATCTATATCTATTTTTCAATTCTTCAAGTTTTATTTTTAAATATTGTTAATAATTTTTTATTTATTTATTCACATATAGTTCTTGATTTATTTAATTATATATATATATATATATAATTTTTAATTTTAATTTATATTTTTTAAACTATAAAAATACATTAAAAAAACACTTTCATATATAATGTTTTTATATAAAATAAAATATTTAACTCACAGTGAAAGACGAGCAAGATAACTAAGAGTGTGTTTGGCAGTGTGGTTGCGGTTGCTTTTCAAATAGTTTTTCATGTTAAAATACATGCCAATAATATTTTTTTATTTTTTAAAAATTATTTTTAATATCATCATATCAAAATGATTTGAAAACACTAAAAACATATTAATTTAAAATTAATAAAAAAATAATTTTTCTTTTAAATTTTATCATAAACACTTTTAAAATACAGAAAGAAACATGAATAGCATGACTCCTGAAACCAAGGACCACCTTTTCTCTCGATGAAGAATCAAAGATTCATTGAATTCGTGAGTGGTCCATGTCATTCCCTTGTATTTATAGAAAACATGCTGCACTCGTCTCCGAAAGAAGAGCACCAAAATATAAAACGATCGCATGAAGAATATAAAGCGCAGCCTGCTTCACGGTACCTCTCTTGATTGCATTGGTCTCTTTGCTTTTCGCCTTCGCCTTCTCTTTGGCGATGATGAATGAAGGTAATTTGTGGTCGATTTTGCCCGTGGGCTACTCTATTCTGACTATTTTAGGGTTTACTCATTTGATATTGAATGAATAATTGTAATAGAACCTAAGTGTTCAATCTTTAGTGAATTTCTCTTTGATAATTCGTGGTTTAGGGCTTCAGGTTTCTCTATTCTTGGTGGGCGAGGATTAAGTGCATGGTTGTAACTGAGGTTGAATTATTTTTTTAAATTTGATTTTTTTTATTTTAAATTATATTTTTTTATTGGTTTTGAAACGTTTTAATGTAATGATATTAAAAATAAAATTTAAAAAATAAAAAATATTATTATGATATATTTTAAAGGAAAAAATATTTGAAAAACCTCTATCACCTCATTCACATTCCCAAGTACCTACTAACTCCCAAACACCTACTAAATATTTTGGCTATATGACTTCTGTTCTTGATTAATTTTTTTGTTAGATTTTGTTTTTGATTTGAGATACCATTAATTCTTCAAAAAGCTTGGTGCATTTTGTGCAAATAACTAGTTACGGTGAGAATCATTAATCATAGAAGGAAATGACTGGTGGTTGTTGGAGTACAGCCTTTTTGACCAGTGAAGCTTGGGATTCCAATGTGCTGCATTGGTTTTTAAACTTGATTTTGTGAATTCACGGAACAGCTTTTGAGTTGTTTAGATGTTGGGTTTTAGGTCTTGCCGACTTATAGCCTTTTTGACTGGCGAAGCTTGGGATTCCAATGTGCTGCATTGGTTTTTAAACCTGGTTTTGTGAATTTACAGAACAGCTTTTGAGTTGTTTAGATATTGGGTTTTAGGTCTTGCTGACTTGAGTTGTTGGCATTGCGATTTATTCTATGAAGTCGAGAAGGTGCCATTTTGTGTTGTTTAATGAAGCCTGTAGGATAGTAGCATATGCCTCACTGTTTTGTTGTCAGTGTAAATGATTTTCAGATTACTAGGATTTTGTTTTGAGGAAAATGCAAGTGGGGATACAATTGGTGGGCTTGGCTTCAGAATTGGCCAGTCACAGGGTCCTGTTGTATTGGTGACATCTCACTCTCAATCTTCGGGAAAATCGGTTAACCTTCTGAGGCTTTATAACATTTTCTGTGAACCTCTAGTTTATATTTTGCTGCTTATGTTTGTCAAACAATTGAGAATCTGCTAACTGTGGAAGATGTTTCTTGCGAGCATTTAGTTGAATAGAAGTTTTTCCATTAATTAGTATGCATTTCTGTGATCTTTATTAATATTTTGCTGCTCATGTTGTTTAAACAATCAAGAGTTTGCTATTTATGTTGCTGCCACTAAGTTGAATTGCAAACTGATGTACACATATGCAGTGCTGCAGCTCGTAAAATGATCATTCGCTGTATTAAATTTTTGGAGGAGAGAGTTTTACCGTGTTACGTAACTAAAATTTTCACACTATATCTTAGGTAAAGAATTCAAATGAGGAGGAAATGGTAAGAAAGAGTTTGCTAACTGGAATGGAATATGAGCAGTTTTACACATTCTAATGGATAGAGCAATTTGACAACAGTTCATTTAATTGAAGGTCAAGTCTACCCAGTGGAGCATATTTAAAATCCATCATTCTCATATTGGTTATCTGTTAGGATAAATTTCTGAATATTTCTTGGCTTAGTGTTTTGATTATTGGCACAGCTTTGAATTGTTTTTTTCCGAGTTTCTGTGGGAACGAGAGAGTTGATCATCTTTTGCGCAGACATTGGTGATGATGTGATAGAGCGATTGGTCATGATCGTCACTTTTACTTTCTTGTCTTTTATGGTTTCTGTATAAAATGCCCTCTAATTCTGGTTGATGATCTACCAACCATCTGAGTTATTTAATATTAGCCAAACAAACCCATCATTGAATTTAGGAACCAAATTAATGGTGAGATAGTGTTTGCAATGAGGGCATGTGCCACAAAGATGCGATTATTCCTTTATAGGCAGATAGCGCATTGTTTGGTACTGCTAGCCTTGCTCACTTTTTTTTTATGATTGTGCCTGACCAACGCATTTATTGAGATCTCGCTTGTTAAAAGTCTTACATTTTGCTAGCATTTACTATCTATATGTTAATTTGTAATTATTGTACAGCTAGCCTCAAATACTGAAATCAAATCTGTTATTAGCTGAAATCTCTAACCAACTGCCTAGAGCCTAGAAAAACTTTCCAAGTAAGATTAGCAAGCACCCGGGCAGTGGGCAAGCTAGTCGTGTCGCTTAGGGTTAAAAGATAACGATAAGGTTTCACCTTGAAAAAGAGGGGGTTGATATGTCGGGTCCATTTAATCATAACCGAAAGAGTGAAGCCAATGGTTGTTGTGGGCACCAGTAGGTAACCTTGCTTCGTCTCAAATCTTGCTTTGATAAAGATGCAGTGTCGTGATTACACACACACACACACTCTCTCTCTCTCTCGAAAGTCATTGAGAGAGTCAATGTAGAAAGATTCAATTCCTCGATCGTGAAAACTTAGAGAACGTTGTAGATTTCTTAACACAGAAAGGCAGTTTGTGTAAAGATGTTATTTGGCTCTCAATTGTGAAATTTGCTATCTCATAATCACATTTTAGATTGATCCCGTAGGCATTCATGAAAGGGATTTGCATGCCTGTAGCTGCAAATATCACGCCTGGGATAGGGGGAAGATCCCAAGGTCAGTGACGTTTACAGGTTTGCAAATACACTTCTGTTTATAGATTCGGGGCCGGAGTTTATTGCGCTCTTGTTTTAGGAAAGCTAACAGACGCGGCAATTCTAGGACCCATCTTCTAGCTGGAAAGAGTGGAAAAAAGGGGCCTGATCTGATAAGACAAACACAGTGTTTGATTGGATTGTTTGACTAGATTACAAATATGTCACAAAATTCAGCAGGGTAACCTTCTGGACCTCCTCCATGCATGTGCTTCATCTCATCTTATATAACTATTTGTCAGAAGTCACGGCCATTCTTGCATATTTTTATTACACTCAATGTCTGAAAATGGCGCTGTTTATCTTTTAATACTGTAATTAAATCCAGGTTGCATTCTCATTGCTTTTTATTTTTGTTGCCAAAGAACCCAGGCATGTAGGTCCACGCACCTGATTTGTCGGTAATCATACTAGTTAATTACCACTGACTACATTACAGAAGATCAGGGGCCAATCTGGATGGCTGTAAATACTCTTTGTAAGGGGGGTCAACTCTCAAAATGCCTGAAGCTAATCGGTACAGCAAATGTGGTTCCTATTCTATCCCAGACGGGCACTATGCACAAAAAGTACCCTTCACTGTGTCACGAGAGGCATTTTCACCCCAGTACAAACTACCTAATTTATTCCTTCTTCGCTGCTGCTTATCATCTGCTACAAAAAGTACCATTCCCTGTGTCACGGGAGGCATTTTCACCCCACTACAAACAACCCAATTTATGCTTCCCTGTGCCTGAGCCATTACCGCCAATTTAATTTGTTGGATTGGTGTAGTGTTGACGAACCAGACTAGCTCGTGGCGTTCAAAAATCCGTCCAAGGCACCATAAATACAACGCAACAAGCACGACGTGTTTGATCGAAGGATGGATGCCAAGTGGAAACACAAGCATTGTTTTAAAACTCGATATTTAGTATGGAGTTATGTCTTGAATTATTGAAAGGGTTAATCTAATTAATTCAAAGTTTTTATTTTAAAACAAATCAGAATGATGAAGCTTTAGTCAAAACAAATAAAAAGAAATTATTTAGTTAATAGTTAGGTTTTTACCGAGTTGATAAAGTTGAATAGTTTTAGTTTTAAACAGGTTAGAATTGATTTTTTTTTTAATAATTTTTTTCAATTTAGAGTGTTTATGTTTATGTTTATGTTTGAGTGAGTAAATGAAAGGGTCTTTTCTTGTTTTTAGTCTTACTAGTCAAGGTATTCTCAAGGCGCAAATCCATACAAAACCGTCCATTTACATCCATTTTCATTTGTTCAAGAGTCTTTTTCTCAAATTTCAAGGTGGAGAAGCAAAATTCATTCATGACCGGAGCCAAAATGCCAAAGCTCGAGGATGTAACAAGATTAAGAGGGCCCTAAGAGTGAAACCCCCACACATGAAACCCACCACCACCACCGCAGCACCACCCTCCAAAACCCATGCGGGAGACAAACCACATTCATAAACACTATTCCTTCAAATACTATTAGCATATGTTAATAAGCTGACCCCATCACCGACACTGACTTTCTTTTTCTTTTTTAACAAATTGCGTCCCGCCCTCTTATTTTATTGCTTTTCTTGACTGTACATGCCACACCACATGCTCTGTACCGCACTTAAATATCGCGCCATACCTCATCATTTAGAGCCTCCTTCCAAGAAACTAACCTCCCTCACTCCTCTTTTAAAGTCCCACTCTCTTCATCACCCTCCTTACTATACGCAGCAGCACTACTAAAACAAGAGGCAAACCAAAGAGTCTTAATAACTTTGTCATTTGGCTCCAAAATGCCGCTCAACTTAGGGTGCAAACCTGCAGTACTCTGCACGTTTTTGTGTCTCACAGTGTCTATTCTTTCAGTTGTGAAAGCTGAAGATCCTTACAGGTTCTTTGACTGGAATGTTACTTATGGTTTCATCTACCCTCTTGGTGTTCGTCAACAGGTTTGTCCAAATCTCATTGATTTTACTGCCCTTTCTTTTTTATCTCTACCATTTAAGTTTTAGCTGATGCTGATTTGGTTCTTTATTGTTAAAAGGGTATTCTTATCAATGGACAATTCCCAGGCCCTGATATTCACTCTGTTACCAATGACAACCTCATTATCAATGTCTATAACAGCTTAGACGAGCCTTTCCTCCTCTCCTGGTAAGATCTCTCGTGAACTTTCCCTTTCTGGAAAGAATATTTGCACTTAATTTTGGCTCCCCGCTTTGAAAAAAAAATCTACCCTAATCCTTCCCTCGTTTGTAACAATTCTATACATGGCCACGTCTGTGATCCCAGGACCGACCCCATTATCAATCTCTTAAATATTCATTTAACTAAGAGAAGACCGTCGGCTTTCACATTGCCATTTCGCTGTTTTCTGTACATCCTTTTGGTCTCGTGTGAATGCTGATGAAAGCATCTGTTATATAGTGGCGGTGGCGTTTAAATCTAAATTTATGGATTAAATTGATGGAACTTTCTGCGCTATTAGCGCTGTAATTTGTGCCAAAAGTAATCATAATCTAAGTTTGAAACTTTAATGCTAAACTCTCTCCATTAGTAAAAGATCCAAAAATTGTTTATTGTTATCACATGTATGTCATTATCATAGAATTAAGGCTGTGCGATTACCAATAGCCACTGTATAAATGTTAACCTACCAGATTTGATCACTATCTGCGTGGTCAATTTTAGTTAGCTGTTATCAACTAGGGAAGTTAGAGGATTGAATAGAGTCCACTGAGTGTGCCATGTGGACCTTTGCCACCGCAAAAACAATTGCGGTGGATTAAATGGTATTCATCTAAAATAATATTATTTTAAGATTTTTTTTAAATAATATTATTTTGAATTTATAAAACTTTAAACAGGATCGTTAGCTCCTTGAGACTAAGGCAAGTATATAATTTGAAACCTCATCTAGGCCAAGTAATAAGTCAGTTAGGGCAAATTGAGGTGGTGGCCTAGCAGTAATGGCAGACTTTTTTTTTTTTTCAACATTGAGGTTAGATTTTTTTTCTGTGTATGTCTGTCATCTCCGTGGTACTTTATCTGTCTACTGGACTTGCAGGGTGTTCAATACATCTAAGGATTAATCGTGATGCGCGTAAACTGACCTGAACATCTAATATTATAAAAAAAACAAAAAAAAAACCTTCCATAATCCTTAGCATTTCTAAGATGTACTATATTGATTTCCTAGAGTCAATGCTGGTGGGTTTGGAATTTGATCAACTTATTAATTATATTTTAGACATTTAGAGAACCGGCACATATTGCGTGACAGCGCCTGCTTCATAATGTAGACAGCCAACACATTTATCAGCATGCACCGAGAAATGCATGTGCTCAATCATGTAATGGTGGACTCATTTATTGACCTGACATTTATCCGAATCCTATCTTTTGTAATGGTAAATTTACTTTTGGTATTTGTTTTGTGTCTGTAAAAACAGGAATGGAATTCAACAGAGGAGAAATTCATACGAGGATGGTGTTTTTGGAACTACATGCCCCATTCCTCCAGGAAAGAACTTTACATACATCCTCCAAGTCAAGGATCAAATAGGAAGTTTCTACTACTTCCCATCCCTTGGATTCCACAAGGCTGCCGGTGGATTTGGAGGAATTAGAATCCTTAGTCGACCACGAATTCCTGTGCCTTTCGATGATCCTGCCGGCGATTACACCATTCTTATTGGAGATTGGTACATGTCCAATCACACGGTAAACATTAACCCCAACAATCTGTTAATCTTGTTTTAATGATGTTCATTTTACAAATAATTTTTCGCATAAATCCCATGTTGAGATCTTTGAAGGAGGGTTTCAGAAAAATTAATGTCAATATTGTCATTAGCTTTCTTAAAATTGGGAGAGGGTAGAGGTTTTTGGAAGTTTGTTCATCAGTTGGCTGAGTTTGTGTCGGCAACGGTAGGGCATGCTTATGCCATATTCTATATTTGTCATGTTACCTGTTGTCTTTAGACAGCCTGCCCTGGACCTTTATTCTTCGCAGAAATTATCAAAAAAGTGCAAGGTTCAGGAACACGTTTGCTATCTGTCAAAAAAAGAAAAAGAAAAAGAAAAGTAAAGAACACGTTTGCTTGATGAGAGCCACTAGAGCTGTAGATCATATCATAGTTAAAGATAGTACCCGATCCGGAAATCAACCCGGTTAAGATTATGGATCGAGTGAGTTTATTTATATAAGCTGAAGTTAAAAAAAACACATCAATCCAACTCATGTTTTTTTTTTAATTTTTTTTTCTAGATTCTGGATAGGTTTTGAGTCAACTATCATTCTAGACTTAGATAGTTTATCGTGGCTTAGATATTATAAATAGGGATTAGATATTTAGGAAGTGTTTGTTTTTATATTATGATATGTTTTAAAATATTTTTTATTTTAAAATAAATCAAATTTATTTTTTAAGGATATTTTTTAAATATTTTAAATATATTAATATTAAAAATATAAAAATATATTAGTTTTATATATTTTTAATTAAAAAAATCTTTTCAAAAAACATTCTAGACATCAACACAAAACACAAACTTAGATTGATTGCTTCAATGGTGAGGGTGCCTGCTGAGAACAGTGTTACTTTTGTCACAAATGTCTTCAGCTGGGCCTAATCTGTGCATGTTGTCTCGGCAAACCGTACATGCTCAATAAAGCCGATGTGAATCCCAGCTGTCTATTTAGTTTACTTTTCTAGAAAGTCCAACGAGACATGGGCCATGAGTTTTGTCTAGTCATGCATGTGGCTCCACATTAGTGCTTCTAGCATGGGCTGGCACGTGCTTGTTGGAAATCCAGAAAACTCATTAAATTTCATGGTTTGAAATTCTAGTTTAAAGATCCGGTATAAATGGTCAACTAGCTCGAGCCATGTTAATGAAAAAACTTGAATTTTTTAATCAAAATAAAACAGTTTTATTTTGTTTTTTTGTTTAAAAAGCTAAAATAATATCATTTTAAATGTTTATTTTTTTAAAAAAAATCCAGTTAACTGGATCCTATCCGACCTATAACGAAAGTCTTTTTTTTTTTTTTTTTACCTCTTGAATAATAAATATGCTGTATTAGAGTAATAACGGGTGTACATTTGTGTGTGTATAGAAATTGAAGGCTATATTGGACAGTGGCAGGAAGCTCCCCTTCCCTAATGGAATCCTCATCAATGGTCGTGGACGCAATGGCTATTCACTCACTGTTGAACAAGGTAGCCCATTGGACTGCCAATCTCCTGAAGCCAAAATTTATAGCATACACAAAAATCAAAGGCAGTAATATATTTACCAATCATGCATGACACATTCTTGACTATATGTTACAGGAAAAACTTACAGGTTGAGAATATCAAATGTTGGGTTGCAAAATTCCCTCAACTTCAGGATTCAAAACCACAAGATGAAGTTGGTAGAGGTGGAGGGAACACACACTCTCCAAACTACCTACTCCTCTCTCGATGTTCATGTTGGCCAGTCTTATTCTGTTCTATTTACAGCCGACCAACCTGGCCAAGACTATTATATTGTGGTTACCTCTCGGTTCACTGCTCCAGTCGTCCTCAACACCACTGGTATTCTACACTATAGCAACTCTGCTGGCCCAGTCTCTGGTCCTTTCCCCGGTGGACCAACCACACAAATTGACTGGTCACTCAACCAGGCTCGCTCTATCAGGTATATTCTAATCCCTTCCAACTAGCAACATGCTCTTTGAGCCAAGTTTAAGGCATTTGGGTCCATAGCTAAAAATTTTAGTTCTTGCTGCATTATTCCCTTGGCTGGACAACAATAGGCAATGCTGTCCCTTTAAGGATGCATGAATGTATGGCACAAAGTCACATTGGTAATTTGGTATGTTTTTGCTGTCTACATCACTCTGATTACACGTGCTCATTTCAGGACTAATCTCACTGCAAGTGGACCAAGGCCAAATCCACAAGGTTCATACCACTACGGAATGATCAACACTACCAGAACTATCATAGTGGCAAATTCAGCTGGTCAAGTCAATGGCAAGCAGAGATATGGAGTCAATAGCGTGTCCTTTGTTGCACCAGACACTCCCATGAAGCTCGCAGACTACTTCAAAATTCAGGGAGTTTTCAAGGAGAATAGCATATCTGACAGACCTTACGGTGGAGGATTGTACCTGGACACGTCAGTTCTGACTCTTCCTTATAGAGCGTTTGTGGAAATTGTATTCCAAAACAATGAGGACATTGTGCAGAGCTGGCACCTTGATGGTTACAGTTTCTTTGTTGTTGGGTAAGCACATAGTTTACATTTATTTTCCTTTGTCTCTATACGATCATATCTTCAGGTTGTAATGATTAGAGCACGTCAGAAAATCTTGTAAGCTTGGTTTATTGAGACATTTCTTCCAAATTTTTGTGATGCAGTATGGATGGAGGACAGTGGACAACAGCTAGCAGGAATCAGTACAATCTTCGCGATGGAGTTTCTCGATGCACTATTCAGGTACGACGAGAAATCTCATTGTTTTCCTAATCAAACTGTTCTGCTTCTATAACCAGAAATATTGATATTTACTTGTATGATGAGTGCAGGTATATCCCAAGGCCTGGACCGCTATATATATTCCGCTCGACAACGTGGGGATGTGGAACTTGAGGACAGAATTCTGGGCACGTCAATACCTCGGTCAACAATTTTACTTGCGAGTTTATACAGACTCAACTTCACTCAGAGACGAATACCCCATTCCAAAGAATGCACTTCTTTGTGGTCGGGCAAGTGGTCGACACACAAGACCTCTGTAAGCTAGCTCTTCACTGAAGGAGCCACCAATTAGGCCGGTGAGTATGTCTAGTTTCGGAGGACGAAGAGTAGATTCTTGCATCTCATCTTCGCTGTTGAGTTGCTTTACTTAGGCTACGAGTATCAAATGAAAAGCTTGTATGGTTATAATTCCAATTGATCTCAGCTCGAGGTCGCATTCTTTTTCCCCTAATGATTGTATTCTCTTCTATGTTGGTTAAGTTCTCATACATTATTTATATTTTTATATCAAGCCAGCTAATTCTCAAAGCTGGCTAGGGTAATTAGTGTGTGTTTGTTTCATGCATTGGATCAGTTTACTCTTAATACTATATTAATCTCTTCTCTAATTCCTTTATGTTTGTGGTGAAGGACTAGGGAGATCCCAAAAGCAGAAATCATACTTACTTTGAATTAAGGTAATAATTAAAATAATTGATAATGATTCTCATTGGACAGCGTTGTAAAAGACATGCAAACCCAAATTCCTAGCCTCCAAAGCAGAAATAAATCGAATATAATAAGGGTTGCAGGGAAGCGCCGTAGGCCGTCCATATTCAATATAAGCTTTAATTAAGACCATATGTGAGAGTGTGGAACTCGTATTTTTACTTTTGATTTATTATTAATGTTCTATTTGACCCATTTTAGTCTTGAAAATTGTCTCCAACCCCCCAAATCGTTATATCTATATAGAGTTCATCCAAGTCTAGTACAGGCTGGATTTTTTTGAACCAATTAGGATATTAACTAGGTAAAATTTGAATATAAAGGATTTTTTTATTCAAAACAACATTGTTTTATTAAAAATAATAATTGAAATACCATTATTTTAAAAATAACATGTCATTCTAATAATTTGAATTTTTAGTTGGATCTGATACCAGACAACTATGATCTTATCCCTTTGCAAGCTAGACTACCATTAATGGAGCCACCATTTTATTAGGCAGGGAAGTTTCTCTAGTTTCCAAGGATATATATAAAGAGAGGACAGTTTTGCATCGCACTCTGTTTTTGGGTACTTTACTTTACTTGATTGTAATGTATGATGTGTTTTTATTTACTTGAGAATATATTAAAATATTTTATTTATTTTTAATATAAATATATTAAAAATATTAAAAAATAAATTTTATATTTTTTAAAATAAAATACACTTTTAAAACACTTCTAAAAACAAAAGCTATCCTAATAAAAAATAAAATGAGATGGAGGAGCTTGTGC
>Ga0325414_1000939_pt1 | contig 26551 bp, 9 predicted proteins | sample PopdelMetagenome_8_FD_206183 | JGI IMG/M metagenome (GOLD analysis project Ga0325414, IMG submission 206183) | Populus deltoides microbial communities from Bellville, Georgia, United States - Leaf-PdKOR-R3 | ecosystem: Host-associated > Plants > Phyllosphere > Phylloplane/Leaf | place: USA... | reverse complement strand
GAAAATTATATTAAAAGAAGTTCATAGCGTTACTTACACTATTAAATTAAAAAATAAATCTTGATTAGCAACTTCAATATTAATTTTAAAAATGTGCAAATTATATTAAAAAATTCGGGCGTTACTCTCACTATCAAATTAGATTCAGATGATTTTTTTTAATTAGCATATTTTTTTAAATGACAAAATAACATAGCTTAAAAAAATCATGGAAATAGTGTAATTTGATAAGAAAATAAAAAAGAAAAAAATATATTAAAAAAATACCTAATGCAAAACTCTTTCTACTCAACACACGTAATAAAAAGCAGCATAAAAAAAAGTTAATTTCAATGCGAAACACCGAAGTCAAGTCTGGCTAGCTAGCGGACCAACATAAACAAGTAAACCAAGATTACAATAATAATAATAAAAAAAATCTATTAATTAATTTGCAATTTTCCTGTATCAACCAGAACTCAATCTAACAAAGTAAAAAAGGAAAAAAAGCTCTCTTTCCTCACTCAATCTCGCCTTATCCTGCGCACCAGCCGGCTTCCACCTCTCAGATCCTCCTGCTCTCCTACACACTCTCTCTGTACTCACCGATCAAGCATAGTAATCGTCAGTTATTTGTACGGATCCATCTGCTAAGCCTTTTTTATTTTTCATTTCTTTTTCATCATGCTTAATTACTAGAGTTTGCATGCGATTAATCTGCCGGTCATTTTCTGTTTGTAAATCGAAACCTTGAATTCAAGAATGTCTTGAATATTCTTCTAATCTTATTTTTTTTTTGTTTTTGTTTTTGGTACCATGTAGTAAATATTAGTATTTGATGTAAGGATTTTTATGCACTTTCGGAGTACAGTCAGTTACCTCTGTTTCATATGCCAGTTTCAATTACGAAAATTATTCTGAGGTTTTTTTGTGTTGAAAAGTTGGAGAAACTGGGAATTGTGGAATTTCAGTAATTTCATGGTATACCCACTTGCTTTTAATTTATTTTTTTATTTTTAAATCCAAATTGATCTCCTTTGTAGAGAATACTTGATCAGTTTTTGTGGAGTGTGGATAACAATCTTATGCGCTTGTGTTAATTCGTTCCCATGGTATCTAAAATGTGTTTTAATTTGAATTAACTCATTTCTCATGACATGGTTTAAATACAGTGGAATCTTATTGTTTTGAGCATATTATTTGTGTGATGATAACCATGTACAAGTTAGCTCTTCTGATCTATTTACCGTTCCATTTTTATTTGTTTCTGTGTATTTTTTGATGATCGTTGGTGTCGCAGAGTGGGATTTATAAAGGTTTTGAATCATGAGCTGCTTCGGTTGTTGTGAAGAAGATGACGTCCAGAAAGCTGCTGACAATGGAGGTCCATATGCAGTTAAAAGCTCAGCAGGTAATATCTGCCTGCCAAGAATTTAGAAGTGTTGTAGCAAGAGTAATTTATTTGAATTTAATGAACTTTGAAAGATTTTTATGGTGTAAAACACTCTATGGTTTCAATTAATAAATGTGCATTTTGTTCTTTTTTTATAAATTGTTTTAGTGAGAAGTTTACTCTTTTATTTTTGAATTCAGGTATCATTATTGATTCTATTTACTGATTTGAATTTGACCAAGCAGGCCATGTCGGAAATTATCATGCATCAGAAACAGCTCCCAGGGGACCTCAGGCTGTTAAAATCCAGCCTATTGAAGTCCCTGCAATATCAGTGGATGAACTAAAGGAAGTTACAGTTAACTTTGGGACAGATTCTTTGATAGGAGAAGGATCATATGGAAGAGTATATTATGGTGTTCTTAAAAGTGAGCAGGCTGCAGCAATAAAAAAATTAGATGCCAGCAAACAACCTGATGATGAATTCTTAGCCCAGGTTTCTTTGAAATCCCAAATTGTTGCATCTTCCATTTCAGTTATAACTTTGGAGTTACATATCAAATGTTTGTATGACTTCAACAGGTCTCCATGGTTTCAAGGTTGAAGCATGAAAATTTCGTACAATTGCTTGGGTATTGTGTAGATGGAGGTTCCCGCGTACTCGCATATGAATTTGCTTCTAACGGATCTCTTCATGATATTCTTCATGGTATTTTTTATCAAGCCTTTAAGTTTCAATTCTTCTGATATGAAAGTTTAATAGTTCGTTTCATTTGTGCAAATACTTCAACTTTTTTCTGATACTGACCTGTTTTATATGCTTAGAGCTGGAGGATTTTTTAATCCCTTTAGAATCCATAATTGATCATGGTTCTCCTTCTTTTTGAGTGCTGTTCTATGTAATCAGAGAAAAGAGCTACCATTTATCATTGCAAAATCATATGACATGGCATCTTTATTTGATATGGATGGACTCTTTAGCCATGTGAACTTGTTTTCATTTGATTTTTCATGCCTAAAAAATCTTTGGGTGGTAGACACATATTGCATTGCAAATGTTCCTGGTTTCAAAACCTAGCAATAAAAACCTTGGCTATTAAAAAAAGGGTCCAGTGGAAATCCATCAGCATTTGCTTGCTTGAAATTTTAATAGATGTCAAAACACCAACATTAAATGATTTTTAACGGAAGTATTTCTACCTTGGAGTTGAGTGTTTACAATGCTTTTATAAGATTTCAAATACTCACATGTATTCTTTGGCTCTTACATCGAAATTGGTTATTATTTGCTATGCTTTTATGAAAGTGCAAACACTTACATTTATTCTTTGGCTCTAACAACAAAATACTGGCTCATATTTCTTGCATGATTAATGTTTTAGTTGTCAACGTTAATCAGGGAGGAAAGGTGTTAAAGGAGCACAACCTGGTCCTGTCCTTACATGGCCACAGCGTGTAAAAATTGCTGTTGGTGCTGCAAAAGGGCTTGAATACTTGCATGAGAAGGCTGATCCTCGCATCATTCATCGTGACATTAAGTCCAGCAATGTTCTTATTTTCGATGATGATGTTGCAAAAATTGCCGACTTTGATTTGTCAAATCAAGCTCCTGATATGGCAGCACGTCTTCATTCCACTCGAGTTCTGGGAACATTTGGTTATCATGCTCCCGAGTAAGCTAGTGGTTGATTGTTTATGGTTATGTTATTTTCGCATCTTTGTTTTACCATGTCAAAAGCTGTTTTGGTATTCTAATATGTGGTTATGAGGAACCTAAAGGACCAAGCTGCTTATTAGATCCCTATCTGAGATTTTTACTTGATGATTTAGTTTCCCTTTTGGAACTTAAAATTGAGTAATGCTCCATTGCTTGCTAGAAAAAGAAAAAAAAAACTTGTATGTTTCTGATAACTGTGCTTAGTTGAAAGCTTGTAAATTGTAGTTACAATTTGATTTCCTCGTGTCCTTCCCTGCTATCAACTTAAACATTAGTTTATTTGCTAAGATAACCCGCTTTCAAAATCTTGATGTGAGAGCGCAAGGCTTGATTGCTGTGCATTGACCATCTTTGTGGTTGGCAGATATGCAATGACTGGACAATTGAATGCAAAGAGTGATGTGTACAGTTTTGGTGTTGTCCTGCTTGAGCTTCTGACTGGGAGGAAACCTGTTGATCACACTTTACCACGTGGACAGCAGAGTCTAGTGACATGGGTACCAATCACTATTTGTTCTCTTGGCTAGCACTTATTCTCTACTTTCAAGCTTTTGAAACCTGTATGTTTCTTCTTCTCTTCATCCTGGCTGACTACTGAGTTTTTTCATGTGTCAGGCTACACCAAAACTCAGTGAGGACAAGGTTAAGCAGTGTGTTGATGCAAGATTACAAGGAGAGTGCCCACTCAAGGCAGTTGCAAAGGTATTTACTTCACCCGTCTAAAATTACTTTGTGAATCAAATAAAAGGACACTTCTATAATTTAAAAATCAGCTCGTCAATTTGTTCAATTGTCTCCAAAACTGCCATGAGAAACTATTTGCATCCTATTCAAATGGGGCTTTGCATTGCTACGTGATTCATGTGGCCTTCATGAGGTGGAAATCTTCACGGCATATATAAGGTGCTGGGCTCAGGTGTCTATAAGTGCTACCTTTAAACTCTGTGTGTCTTCATTACAGATGGCTGCTGTTGCTGCCTTGTGTGTGCAATACGAAGCTGATTTCCGGCCAAACATGAGCATTGTGGTTAAAGCTCTCCAGCCCCTGCTAAATGCCCGGCCAGGACCTGCTGGAGAATCAGTAGGCATGTAATTCTTTCTCCACACCCTCAGTGTATGATAGTGCATGTAAAAGCGCGCATCCATATGCAAGCGTAATATATCAAGGTTTTGTTACTTGCGTATGTAGCAAAACATTTGGACACCTTTCCCTGTGCTCCCATTATTTGACATGCATTTGATTTTTTTTTTCATGTGTGAAGCTGCCCATCTTGTCATATGATTTACCTCCTTTTTTTTGCTTTCCCAGTTAGTCATATTATATCCTCTCTTACTCTTAAAGTTGTTACATGTTTACTAGTTCCTTTTTTTTATACCATCTCTTAGATGTGAAGTAAGAGGATATTCTTATCCAGCGTGTAAATGAGATTGTTTACGTGAAAATATGCCTCGGCAGAAGTCAAAACAATTGAAGTTATTTGGGCTAGGTTTAATTTGTATTTTGACTCCATACGGGCTGAGTTGTCGGAGCCTTGATGTTTCTGGGTTTTCATTATATGGGCATCTCCTTTTCTTACTCACCTTTTCCCCTTCTATTTTGTGACGGGTCTATCTCAGAGGTAAAACCGTAGAAAGAAATGGTTGAGGATAGGCTCGGAAATAAACAGAAAGTGGGTGTATAAACTGGGCACCCATAATTTAGTCTCAGCAGAGACCACGGGCATCGCTGCTTCAGGAAATACAGCTACTGTTGTACCTCCTCTCAAGTAAAAATGGGATTTACCATGAAAAAACAAGATAATTATCTGCCACATAAACTTTGGAGTTCAAAAAGGTGGTTTTACCGAAAATATCCCAATGAAAGTGGAGAGTAAAGAATAGTGCCACACTAGCTTTGGTGTTTGCGTTTCGCGGTGGGGTTGGATTTTTATTTTATTTTATGTATAAAATAATGTTTGGGTACTGAAATTAGGTAAGAAAAAGATAAAAAAAACTGGTTATAACAAATCTGTAACCACATTAATTAGAATCGAGTCTAACTCGTGATATTTTGTTAAATTTGTAATCAAGATCATGTGATTGGAATTACTCGATAAAAAAATAAAGAGAATTATAAATTTTTTTTTAAAACAATTGTGTTAATTTTTCAAACCCATGATCCGAGTCATGACTAGCACTTAATATGAATAAACTATGAAGTTAAATTCTTAATCAATCATGAAAAGATAAAATTGAAAAAAAAAATTTAATTATACAAAAATATTTTAAAAAATAACAGTTAAAAGAATGAGGATTAAAATTAAAATTAAAATACAAATTAAATTTTATATTTAATTGAAGTGTAAAATTAAAAAAAAATTAATTTAGTAAAATGACAAAAACAAATAAAAATAAAGATCAAAATTGACATAAAAATAAAAAACAATATTGTAATTAAATGGTGAAATTAAAAAGAATAATAACTTTTACAAAATAGCCAAGAAAAAAAATAAAGATCAAATTAGAAAACATAATACTATCAATTTGAATTGAAAGATGAAATTAAAAACAATAAAACATTTACAAAAAAGCTAGGGCAACAAATTAGAAATCTAAAAAATAAGGACAAATTCAGAGAATATAATATTTGATAAATTATGATTTAAGGATGAAATTAAAAACAAATAAAATTTTTACAAGATCAAAAATGATAAATCAAAAGAACAAGAATTGAAGTTGAAATACCAAGAATCAAGAGGCTATGCTGTAATTTTTAAAGGAGGAGAAAGAGAAAAGAGGAAAAAAAAGGCCTACTGGCTAAACATGCCGCACCAACAAGAACAAAACACGATGGAAGGACATTTTTGGATGCTTGGAGGTGCCACACCTGCCCCTAGATGTGCCCCACACGAGCGGTTTTTTGTTTTTGTTTTTATTTAGCTAAATACTAAAGTATTTTTAAGCTGATTTTCTAATTAAAAAAACAATCATGAAAAATAAAAAAACTCCCCTTAACCCCATGCTTAATTTATGTTTGATTTTAATGTTATTTTCATCGTTTTACCGTGTATTTTAATTGTTTGTTATTTTTGTATTTAATCAAGTATCAAATTGTCCCTCAGGTTAAATTATAATAATAAAAAATCATTGTGAAAATAAAAAATACTCCTTGATGTCATGTTTAATGTTTTTTTTTCTTCAAAAAATATTTTAATAATTTGATTATGCAATTAAGATGAGAAATTATTTATCCATTATTTTTTTTTATGTATTTTAAGGCTAAAGAAATAACTATCGATAAGTTTTTTTTAAAGAGAAGGTGTGTATTATAGTTAATGAGAGAGGAGGGTTGCTTTTGTCGAGGGAAATAATAAAAGGCTAGATTTTATTTCATAACATCTTAAGTTACAACAATTTAAAATTATGATATTTTATAAATGTAATAGGTATAAACTTTGTTATTATATTAATTTTTTGAGATTGTGCTATTCTGCTAGTTTTTTTATGTGAATAATATTTTTTTTGAAATCAAAGGTTATCAACATCCACATGCAAAATTAATTGTGAAACTCCATCGATTACTCTAAGGGAAAAAATGCACAATAAAGGTTTCTTTTTTGGTGATTCATGATTATTGTAATATATACTAAAAGGGATTAGTGTTTTACCGTGGACTGCACTATGCAGTTCACAGTAAAACACTAATCCTTTTAGGTTTTTTTTTTAAGTTGTCTTATTTTTTAGCTGTTTTTTTTATGCATTTCGGGATTTTTTTGCTTTATTTTATTTTATTTTTTTCTGTTTAATTTAGTTTATTAATGTTAATTTTTTTTATTTAGTTATCACACTTTCATGACATGTTTTCTGGATTTAACAGGCTAACCTGGTTTGACAAGTTAACCCATAAATTTTTTTTTGCTTTTTAATTAATTTTTTTCATTTAATTTAGTTTGTTAATGTTAATTTTTTTTCTATTTAGTTATCAGACTTTTATGACACATATCCCGAGTTTCACGGGTTAACCTGGTTTCACGGGTGAACCCAGTTAATTATGGGTTGACCTGTCAATTTTTTTTGTTTTTTTATTTTCATAATTTTTTTTGTTTAATTTAGTTTGTTAATGTTAATTTTTTTTATTTGATTATCAGACTTTCATGACACAGATCCTGGGTTTAACGGGTTAACATGGTTTGACGAGTTAACCCAGATTTTTTTTATTTTTAATTAATTTTTTTCGTTTAGTTCAGTTTGTTAATTTTTAATTTTTCTTATTTAGTTACCAGATATTCATGACACGGATCCCGGGTTTAACGGGTTAACCTGGTTTGACGAGTTAACCTGAATTTTTTTTTTGCCTTTTTTTTCTTTTTAATTATTTTTTTTGGTTTAGTTTAGTTTGTTAATGTTAAATTTCTTTCTATTTAGTTTTTTTTCTTATAGGTTTTTTTTTCTTTTATTTTTTCTTTTTAATTAATTTTATTTAATTAATTTAGTTTATTAATATTAATTTTTTTTAAGTAGTTCTCGGCTGATGCCTTTAGTTTTTTTTTGTTTTATGCCTTTTTTTGTTTTTAATTAATTTTCTTCGTTTAATTTAAATTGTTAATGTTAAATTTTTTCTATTTAGTTATCAAACTTTCATGACACGGATTCCAGATTTGACAGGCTAACCTGGTTTGACGAGTTAGCCCAGTTAATTCTGGGTTAACCCATTAATTTGTTTTTTCCTTTTTAATTATCAAACTTTCACGATGCGATTTAAGATATGATAGGTTACCTGATTTGAAGAGTTAACCTAGTTAATTCATATTTGTTTTTCTTTTTATTCATTAGTTTTTTTCTTCATATTGTTTTTTTTTCTTTATTTTTTTTTATTTTTAACTAATCTATTTAATTATCACACTTTTATGACACAACCTTGCAGCCAGACCCATGTCCAATGCTATTGGGTCTGGTATTGCAGTTCAGACACTTTTATGTTAACGGTTAATCCAAGTTTAATGTTATTATTAATATTATAAATATTACTCTTGGATCAGGCGTTGCAACCAAATCTAAGACTCTTGGGTATAACTTTACAAAAAAAACCTAACACTTTTAGATCTTGATTTTTTTTGAAATGCAAAGAATAAGTGACCCAAAAAATAACTTTTGGGTCATTTTTCATGTTCTATTACATGCTTTATTTTACTAGTTTAACAAACCTTATAATTTATTTAGACAAGAATTTTAGGATGTATCCATTAACAGAAGACATTTTTTTTTTCTTTTTTAGTATTTGTTTTCCTTTTCATTTATCCTTTTTCTAATGAAAATTAAAAAAAAATTGTTCATTTGTTAAAACAAAAATAATTGTTTTCACCAAAAAATAAGAAATACATTAAGATTACAGCTATTTTCATAAGAAAATCAAAACTATAATTTATAATAGTCATCTTAATATATTTGTATTGTAGAATATTAATTTTATTTCATTCAAGTTAAAAGTTAAGATGAAAAATATATTGTTAACTAAAAAAGAAATATTTATATTATGTTTATAATAAAAATTAATTATGAAAATATATAAAAATTAATTTTAAAATTTTACTTTGCTAAATTGTATATAAAAGAAAAAAAAAAGATTGTACTGCTCATGTTTTTTCTTCATTTAAAAAACACGAAAAATAAAAAAAAAATATGTTTTCCATACTCGGAATAAATTTGAAAAAGTGTAAAACTAGTTTTTTATTTTTCTGGATAGAAAAATATTGCTTTTGAACAGTAATTTAGGTTTTCTTTTTGACTAGTTTTTCAAGAAAATTAGAGTTTTACTCTATTTTTGAATAGCTCCTTAGCCCTTGACTTTGCCAACATTCTCCCAAATGTCTTTAATTTTGTTTTTCTTACAATTTCGTTTTATTATAAAATTGAGTATATAAATAGATTTATCATAGCTTAGCAGAGAACAATGTCTTGCACATCAACATGTATTTGAAGGAACTTCGTCACATTTATATCGAAATTAAAGCTTGAGTATCTTTGTAATTGAGACTATTCGAATATAAAGTCTGAATAAGGCTTGCTGATCTTGGCGAGCACTGTGTCGGTTCATATTGAACAGTACTTCGTAAATATACACTTCAGCGAAACACACGTCGCTGAAAACATTGTCTTTTTACCTGGAATTATTTGTAATCATAAATCATAATCCTATGGAGCATTGGGAATCCCTGTTCAAATTTCTGAAAGGATACTTTTCATTGTTCCTTTATCCGAGTTGAGCTTCGTTTCGGTTTCTCCTCCTTTATTTTGTATTACTGGTCAAATGATCAATGATACACTACTTCCTGGAATTCTAGACTATGCCATGCATGGGACCTCGCTCTGCTTTTCGGGAGCCCTGAGAAGCAAAACAATCAAAGATTGATGTGACCACATACTCCAGACAGAAAGCTTCTGGCTAGAAAATTGGCAATCCTTTGGGTTGACACTGGAAATCACGAGGTGGCATTTAACCTCCCCAGTCCAGCTGTTCCCGGAGTAAAAAAAAAGGGATCTGAATCAGAGCACGATTACTTCTTCCACCGTGTGCTCTTGGCACTCCAGTCTTCACAACTCGAGCACAGGTAGCTAAACAAGACAGATCATGTTTGATAGAGGAATAATTAAAAAGAGAAGGAAAGAAAACGAACTTGCAAATAAGTTTAAAAGCAAAGTTACCTGAAGCTGAACCTTCTCCTTTTGCACCTGCGGTAGCCATAAAATGAAACTCTTAATAACAACTCAGTCTCATTGGTTGTCAGCTGTTTAGCTAATCAACCGCTTCATAATCTTCGGAACAAGGCTATTAAAGCATGAATTGTGGTTTGCAAACTCATCCGAAGGGCATGGTCCAATAAGACACTCTAACTGAATGATCCCCAACAAAAAAGCTCAAGGGCATTCATTTGATTTTTAAAGCAAATGGAATTTCATTTCCAATGTTTGGGTAAATCTTTTTTCAGGAACTAGACCCCCAACCATCAATATGAATCTGTAGTTTTAGTACGAGAGGCATTCACTCATATTACTAAAATAAACAAAAGAATAAGAGTTAAAAAAATACGTGCATGTCAAATGAGAATAGGCAGAAGTGCATCATTGACAAGTGGACCTATACTGTCAACAACATCAAAATACCAAATTCAGAACATACTTACCAAGCAAATAAGAGTTAAAAAAACAAATCAAACAAACCAATTTGATTGAACGATGGAGACAATAAAAACAGGTTCGATAGGCAGATCAGCTATTGTGAGGAAGAAATAAAAGATAGAAATCAGCATAGGGAAAGACAACCTGGAAATGAGACCCGCATCAATTAGGACTCTATGAAGACCTTGACAATCACACAACGCATAACAAAATACAATATGACAAAACATTGGTCTATGATGATACTGATTCACTTAGCAAACTATTAAATGTGCATCTCACTGCTTACTCCAGGTTTGATGAGCCACATACATATTAACTAATCTGTCAAATCATCATCAAGAAAATCAAGACCGTCATCTTCTGTGGTAACTCCTCCGGCAGCTGGAATAACATCCAAAGGCTCAAGTACCCCCCCTGCCAATGTCACCATATCTGCAGGTCTCTTTTCTTGATGGTCATTCTCATCCATTACGTCTCCATCAAATTGTTCCATCTCATTATAAAGGATCTCCTAAAACAGGATGAGAGGTTTCAGCAAGTTCTCAAGCATTCCGTGAAGAATCAAGGCAGTGTGCAAAATAAAAGAAAAAAAAGAACTTTTGGAGAAAAAGTAGATATAATTCGAGGGACCTCGTCTTCTTGCATGGGTTGTTTGTCTGACTCCACAAGCCAGTCATCCAGTATGTTTTCTGTAATTAAGTTGTCAAATGAGATCACATCACCAGGCTTTCTTCCTTGTTGTCGTTCTCTTAGTCGCAAATTGTAATGGACATAGGTAAGCTCATTCCATCTCTTCCTAGACACACTACTATGCCTTTTACTGTGAACTTGATCATATATACTCCACGTGTGTTCACATACAAGAGATGAGCATGTCTGGCTTAGCATGCGAATGGCAATTCGTTGAAGCTCCAAGCAATTTATCCCATGTTGCTGCCACCATGCAGCTAATAAGAAATTGACAAGTGTATGCGTTTAGATCACTCCTTGATTTTGCATAATAATACAAGAGAAATCACACTAGAGAATTCAATTTATGCTTAATTAAGATGCACGGCATCTCAGCCAACATTACCTGGATTGAGCTCCATTCTAGTACTTATAGCCAAATCAGTTCCAAAATCCGCTTTGGCAGACACAAAATCAGGTATCTGCTTCGGTCACACAACAGAAGATCAACAAAATTAAGAATACATAACAAAACTAAAATTGATGAAAATGAAAAAAACAGTTTTGGCTGCATTTTGTGGCATCATTTAATGCAGCACAAATTAACGGAAGCCCAACCTTCAGACACCAAGTAACTAAACAAATATAGCTCTAACATTAGTCCAGTCCTAAAAAATGATACAACAACCGAAAAGAAAAAAGAAAAGGCACATTACCTGCATGGATGCAGAAACTCTTTTCCCAGTGTCAGCTTCTAATCGAACAATGCATTCATTTAGACCACGAATAACCTCAGGATTCTATGACAAATAAATGAAATAAGGACAAGATGGAATGGCAATAAGCTTAAAACTAAAAGGGATGTAGTTAACATAGCTCATACCAATAGGAAATCAGGACGATAGCGGTAAGATGGATTAAGAAAGTAAGCAGCCACATAAAGAGGGTGGTGAAACAAGGAGCTCCATTGGTTTTCTATCACGCTCCAGAAAGGTCCATATTTTCGTGCATCATCCCCATGAATAGCTTTAATTGCATGTTTAGCTCTACACATGTCATTATATACATGTGCTATTGATTGGGTTTCATCACTATCTATCTTCTGAAGAACAAGTGCAACTGGTTCTAAAGATTTTATCACATACTGTATCTTTTTCCAGAATGTGGAATTTAAGACAATTTTTTCGACTTCTCTACCATCATCTGATTTGGTAAATCGAGAGGATATCCATTTATTTGATTGGAACATTCTCTTAAGACCCACCCTTTGGTCCAAAAAACTTTGTAAAGTGAAGAATGTAGTGCCATATTTAGTAACAGCTGGCCTGAGAAGTTCCTGTCCCTTTGTGAACTCTTTCTTCATATAATTCAACAACCAAGTATTGTTGTAAATGAACCTTGTAACTCTTTTAGCTTTATCTACGCACTCTCCTACCCATTTTATATTCAAAAAATCCTCTACCATTTGATCAATGCAATGGATAGCACATGGTGTCCAAAATAAATTTCTCCTTTTCTCTTCTAGCATCTTCCCAGCGGCCTTAAAACTGGCAGTGTTCTTAGTGATTACCTGTGATGGAAGCAAGAAGAAACACAGCTAATTAGGCATCCATTTATGAGTACATTTGAAACAGTGCAACAAGAGAAATATTAGAAAGAGATGTTTAACTACCTGAACAACATTTTCCTCACCAATCTCTTCCACCACCTTGTCCAACAACTTGAAAAGGCTGGCGGCATCTTCTATTATATCAGTGGCATCAACAGAAGAAACAAAATATACACCTCGGGGACAACAGACCAAAAGGTTTATTGATGTCCTACCCTGGAGATCATTCCAACTATCAGCCACAATAGAACAACCAGTAATCATCCAAGATGCCTTAAATTCTTCTTGATACTCTTTAATGGTAGTGATCTCATCCTGAAGAAATCGACCAGATATCAGTCGGCTGGAAGGACCTTGCAGACCTGGCCCATACTGGCCAACCAACTCCAGCATTTTGTGGAAATATGGGGAATTTGCTGCATTTGAAGGCAATCCTGCATGATAAAAGAATTTGCAGATGGCAGAGATCACTTCCTTTCGAGCTTTCTTCTCAAAACCCATCTTTGCTTTTGTTTGCCTGTAGTGTGATGATGTTTGGCTTTTAAGAGACTTCAAAAACACTGAATCCAATCTTGATCTTTTCATTGGTGGTTCAGCACCATTGCTGCTGCTACCAGGGGACCTCCCCTTGATGTTATTTCTGATGTCATTGTCAGAAAATTTATCATCAATGACCAGCAAATCTTTACTTGAATATTGCAACAGCCCTCCCTCATGTTCCTCCTCTTCCTCCTCGTTGTCTGAGTTGGTATAGAAAGTGGATATATCTTTAGATTCAAGTTTCCGATTCCTTCTTCCAGTACGGTGCCATTTCATGTTCTCCTTGATTCTAAGGTACACTTCCTCAGGTGCCTTGTCACAGTAGGCAACTTCCCCAGGGATCCTAGCCAGATGTTGTTTAAATCGGTTTATGCCTCCACTAATAATTTTTTCACAGTAGTTGCACTTCACCCTTTTCTTCTTTTCATCTTGAGCAACACAGTGTTCCCAGCCCGGGTCCACATATCCTAAGGATCGAAGAGAAGCAAACCTTATAACCAAGTTCTTGTCACCCACCACCCTTTTGCCTTTTTGTTTGTAACTACAAGAAGCTTCTTCCATGTCATCATATTCATTAGAGTGGAAAGCTAAAGATGGCTGTTCATATTCAGTTTGCCTTCGTTTTCGACCTGAACGGCATCCTTCCAGGTTTTTTCTCATATTGAAGCATACTTCCTCAGGAACCTTAACACAGTGAGTAACTTCACCAGACATTCTAGCTAAATGTTGCTTCAACCTGAATATTCCACCACTGACTATTTTCCCACAGTAGTTGCATTTGACCTTCTTCTTTCTTTCATCTTGAGCAATGCCATGCTCCCATCCAGGATCAATATATCCTGAGGACCGAAGTGGAGCCATTTCTTCAAACATTTGGCAATCAGCACTGCAGCAGCAGCTTATATCCTTGACTGTTATATTCAAAGAAGCATTAAAATAAACAAACAGCCATAAGAAATGAAACATTTATTACCAGCAATTTAAATTGTTGAGCAACTGAAAATTTACTTGGAGGGGGGGGGGGGGGGAGCACCAGAGAAAGGAGCATTCCCAACTCAGAAACAATAATATTGCAACAAAAGAGATATACACTGTATAATAAAATCATCTCCTGATATGCTCATGGGATTGGTACTTCTAGTTTACTGGCAAATGTTGAAAAAGGATGTGCAAATCTGTAAAACCCTCCATATTATCACTGGTCTTTTTGTAACATTAAAAAGGACGAAGAAAAAAAGATCCGGCTAGGATAAAATGAGCATGGCTGAACAAATTATTATCCCAGAGACAAACTAGGTTAACCAAATGGGTGATGAATCTGGTGGTAGAACACAAATTAGGGACTTCAACTTGATATGAATTTCAGTCTTAAAACAAACTAAAACAAAATCCTTAACACCAACAACGAAAATTTCACATATTCTGCCAGATTTGTATAGAATTCCATGTGAAAGATATGACACTAGCTAAAATACCAACACCAGCTACATCTACAGAAAAAAAAAAAATAAAGCAAAAGAAGATAGAATAGGCAATTCTGACTTCTGAGTTTCATGAATAGCATGCAGCAAGAAAATAGGAATGAAATTCAGTAATAGAATAAATTACCTTGTTATTACCCTGTAAATCCTTTCTCCAGAGTCTCCTGCTGCATGTACGTCAAAACCTAGTTGACTTGTGTTTCTTCCTCAAAAGTCAAAACCATAAAATGGGTCTTTCAGATAACCCTGTGCTAGTTACCAAAAATACAGTAACCAGTGAGTTGAGAACCCAAAGAGCAAGCAATGAACATTAAAACAAAAAAGTCAAACAGCGAATTTACTACAACAAGGTGGTCTCAGCAGGCATACAGAAAAACACAGCATGAAACGACACATAGTATTTCTCGAAGTTTCTTTTCAAAGTCAATCAATATCTCAAATATCAAATACAGATATGCAAAAATCATGAGAATAATAATGCAGGTACATCCACTTCCACTAAATTTTCTAGCCAATTTTTCAGAGCTTGCAAACCATGATTTATGTTTTTCGATATATCTCATAATACAAAAGGATACAAGAATTACCAGTCTGCAAGCAAGTGTACTTCTGAAATCTGCAGGAAATGCAAAAAAAAAAAAAAAAGCAGTCAGAACCAAGAAGAGAATTAAGAACAAAGATTACCTGGCACGATATGTACATGCACAGAAACTAAAGACTTGATGACATTATTTTACAAAAAGAAAAATAAAAAAAGGAAGGTCTATGAATTCTTAATTACCAACTTGAACTTGGACGCGGCACCGGGCTTTTCATAAAGAGGAAAGAGGTCAGGATGAGATTCCCATACTTTCTTTCTGTATGCAGCTTTAACCTAACACATAAGAAGAGCACACACACAAAAATAAAATGTTAATTTGACAACAAGAAGCGATGAATGAAGAAAACAAAGCGAAATCGCCCAAAGAGCTTAGCTTAAAAACCAGCAATCGAACATCAAAGAAAGTTCAATTGTTGATTATGTATTCAAACCCTAGAATTAGCAATTTTCTTAATTAATTAGTAGAGCTCATAAGAAAATATAGCAGCTTATGGATTCGGAAGAGAAACAATTAAGGGATTAGGTGCGGTGTTAAAATAAGAAATTGAAGGGGAGAGAGAGAGATTTGACCTGAGAGAGAGTGGGGCGGGAATTGGGGGGGAAGCCTATCGAGACCCTCTCCTCATCGCCCTGCATTTCTTTCTGTAATAATCTCCTTTTTGGGGGGCTGTTGTTGGTCTTTGCTGCTTCTTTTCTTTCTTATTGAAAAGGGTTTATCTCTCTCCTTTTCTCAAAATAAATTAATAAATAAAAACAAATTAATTTCCTTTTATTTTATATCTAGGAATTTAGTTTTCTTTCGATAATTTGTAGCCGTATTTCTTTTTTGCTGTCATGTAAGTGGCAAAATTATATACAGGCTACCTCTGCAGGACAGGTGTTTGGCTCTTAATTGAGGATGAAAATATAGAGGGCATGGGAGTTGTCTATTAGGATGCGCGGTGACATGACCACGAAGCATGTGTGTGTTTGACCTTTTTTGTTGGACTTTTCTCTCTTCTGACGTCATGTTTTGAATGTAAATTTAATACCATAGCCGAGGCCTAGGCCCAGGAACAGTTCATTGCTCTAATCCGAACGAACGGGTTGGTCATGGGCTCTCACAAGCCTGTCTTGCTTACCAAAGGAATGGAGGTTACGTTTAGCGAAGGAGACGGTGTGTTGTGAGACCAAAAAAAAATTCAAGTGCAGTTTGGTGTTTGTTTATGCAAGCACGGCAGCGGGCGCCGAGGGTGCTGTGGAACATCTTATTCTTTGCGGCTTAGGAAGGCGTAGGAAGCCGAGACAGAGCGCGTCACTCACCTCATTTCACCTCCTGCTTCCAGAGAAAGACTCGCTAATCACTACTAGTACAGAATGAGAAGAATTCATGGAGGAGGAGGGGTAGGGTTTAAGTGGAGCTTCAATTTGTTAAAGCAGAAGCTTATCCAATCGGGGCGGAACACAAATCATTGGAATCGAACATCCTTTCTCCAATCCCCAATTCCCAAATATTTTTCTCGCTATTACTCCACTGGTCCGTCCTTTTCTTTCTTTCTCTTTCCTTTTTCTTTTTAAAATCTGAAAGAAAGATTATGATTTTTTTTTTATTTTTCTTTTGGGCATCAAAGCAGAATCGCAACTGCAGTTGTCCCCGAACCTAATTAAAATAATGGAACAAAGACTATCCGCTATTGAACACAGGAGTGCTTGTCTTGAGAATTTCATGAACCAGGTCATTTGATTTATGTTTCTTTTCTTTTCTTTTCTTTTCTTGTTCAAAAAAGAACACTGCATTTATTGTTGTCAAATGATGTCTTTGTATTTTGATTGAAGACAGCCAGAAGCCTCACCTACAGAATTTTCGAGGGCAAATAAAGAGCTTCGGAAACTCAGGGGTTCAATGGAACTTATAACCTACCTCAGGACCAAGCAGAAGGTACTGTTTACACAATCTCTCGGCTATCATGGAGAATGCTCTTATTGGAACAGAAACATAATTTTATGTCTTCTTGTCTTATCGTTTTTGCTTTTCAGCAATAACTAGAGGAACCAAACATATCATCCTCAAATCTTGTGTTTAAAGTAATATCGTTTTAGTTGCTTAGGGTGCTTCAAGTTTCAACCATTAGAGTCCAAAGTCCCGAAAAAAGGCATGCTTTTGCAATTTTTCTCAAATAAGTTAAGTACGCAACCAAAACTAGTCACCAAAAGATGCCGGTCATTTCAAGTAAGTTTATGTCTCACTAAACATCAGGAGAAGAGAAAACAATGGGTATGCTAATCAGTAAGATTAACAAAGTAGCAATCAATACAAGAACCACCAATTGGAAATCTGCCTTGTTTTTTTAATTGGATATGGGCCTCGCTTGCTTCAAACATGTTGTACTGGTTACTTTGGGGGACAAGACATTGTATGTATGAGGTTTGCTTTTTTCACTTTCTAGGAGATTGATGGTTTGAGATCACTGATGACTGAATGCCCAGAAGATAAAGACATGCTTGATATGGCAAACGAGGAATTGAGCCAGGCCATGGAAGAAGAGAAAAGACTGCAGAATTTGCTGCTGAAGTCATTGCTTCCCAGGGATGATGCTGATGAGAGGGACTGCATTTTGGAGGTGAGAGCAGGTAACAATACATCTATAGATAGCATTAGAAGCGATATTTCACTTACACCTATGGTTTTGGTGTCAGAACCGTTAAGCAGTTTTTCTGCATTTCTCCATCTGTTCTATTTATACTCTCTTGAATCTGACAAGTTTTAATCAGGATCTGGAGGGGAAGAGGCTTCTTTATTTGCGATGGATATATTCAAAATGTAAGATGTTGGAACATGTTAGTATTGTAACTATTTATGATTCCCAAGTCCTCTTTTGAGAACAGAGACCTTGTTTAAATTATAACAGGTATGAGAGATTCTCTCAGAATAACGGTTGGAAATTTGAAGTGGTATACATAACAGAATCTGATTTGAAAGGATATAAGGTATGCTTCCTTCCTTTGTTGAATGATCTGTGTTTGTCTTGTATCCATTCCAGCTCATTTTTTTTCTGCAGAGGATTTCAGTTTTGAATATCACATTTTAAGGGGAGTTCATCTTGTGGCTGTCTGACAGATATCACTTCTGCTTCTGCTTGGCAGGAAGCTAGTGCAGCAATCTCAGGAGCTGATGTCTTTGGGAAACTCAAATTTGAGAGTGGAATTCACAGAGTTCAGGTCTCATTACTACTGTCCAATAAACTATGAATGACTTGTAACATAAGTGACAGATGGTTTGCTTTTGGCAGCGTGTTCCAGTGACAGAGAAGTTGGGTCGTGTTCACACTAGTGCTGTGTCTGTTGCTATCCTTCCTCAAGCTGATGAGGTGCTAAATCTGTAAATGATATCCTGCAATATGTTATTTGGAAGATTTTGAAAATTTATCACCTGAGGCTGGTTTGTTAGCATCTAAGCATTTATAAGGAAGAGCAATGTGGTCATCATAATGGCCACAATTACTGCCTATTCATGGTCTTTGGTCATTATTGTAATTGGAAGTATACATCTCGTTTTTGCCCTCTCATTGATCTTTTTTTATTTTTCAGTTCCAATATGATTGGATTTTGGACTTCTTTTGATTTATTGTTTTTGGGGCTTCTGCAGGTGGACCTTCAGTTGAGGAATGAAGATCTGAGAATTGACACGTATAGATCTGGTGGTTCTGGCGGTCAGCATGCAAATACCACCAATAGTGCTGTTAGAATAACTCATCTTCCAACCGGGATAACGGTTTCCATACAAGATGAACGATCCCAGCATATGGTAAAGGATTTTCATTGATTACTACTGTTTTGGTTTCTGAGTGTTTCGGATCTTTGGGTCGCAACTGGCCTCCTCATTACATTTATTTGAGACAATCTTTACTTAAGCTTGCAGATGTATTGCATACTCGTTTCCTAATTTAACAGTAGATTCTTCAGGCCACCAATGGTAATTTGATTAAATGGAGGGGTGGATGATCTGGTTTTTGAACCACAAATAGCATACAAATGGATGCTTTGAGCATCCAATCATTAAAAGTTACCTTGGATCTGGCACTCGACCAGCATTCTCAAACACACTCCATTGTCAATTTCTGCCTTTTAATTTTTTCTTTTCAGGATCTATTGGAAGGATGAATTATGGGTTGTATCTATTTCAAACCACTCACTAAGTTGCTAATGTATCAGTGCTTTTAATAATGGCTCGTTCTGTTTCTGCTATTTTTCCAAGCAATGAAGCAACAAGCATATGATTTTAACTGTCAACGGTTCACTTATTATATTGCTGCTTTCTGGCTCTTCATAGAATAAATCAAAAGCCCTCAAAGTGCTATGTGCAAAGCTGTATGAAATGGAAAGGTCAAGACTTCATATGAGTAGATCAAGACTTCGATCAGAGCAGGTTTAGAACAACTATGAGATAACTTGTTTGCTAGGTTTCTGTCTTTTTTTCTCTAGTGATTTGGAAATCTTATGCATTGTTGAACAGATTGGTAGTGGAGACAGATCTGAACGCATCAGAACATACAACTTTCCTCAAGGACGTGTCACTGATCATCGTGTTGGCATCACTCATCATTCAATAAATGATGTGATGCAGGGCGAGAGTCTGGATGTCTTCATTGATGCTCTTCTTCTACAGCAGGAAATGGATGCAATTGCATCATTTGGTTCTATTGAGTGAAGTTGGCCAAACCCTGGACGCTGGACCTCCTTTTGTTGGTGTTATTTCGTGGGGAGTCTTCGCCGAATTGGTGCTGAGCCCCTAATTGGTTGCGGTAGACTCGTTATTTATCCCATATTTCAGTGCTGAGCCCCTAATTGGTGTATTTTATTTTTTTATAATAAATTTATGATTTTTTAGAGAAGTGAGAGATGAAGTCATTATTTTATGTTGCTCGAAACTGATTGTATCTTTCAGCGCTTTCATCGTGCATTGCACTATCACGTCATGTATCTCGATTTTTTTTCACTTCTGAATCTGAACTATGAACAGTAAATCCTTGCTGGTATTCTTGTGGACCTTGTCCTACCTTGTGTTGCTCTTAATTCCCCCCTTCGTAGTTTGGCAAACCATCTGGAAATTCTTGATCTCTTGTAAATGAAAAATAAGTTATTGATCGTATCTACACCCATCAAATATCGTCCAGGAAAAGCTTGCTTCGACGATGTCTTTCTACAAATGAAAAAACCACGACATTCCTAGACGGAGCTCTTTTTTTTTTTTTTTTTTCTTGTGCGTGTCGTACCCTTGCAATGCTCAAAGGAAAATGAAGGGGAGGTGTATATTCTTTCATGGGCCGTTACTCCAATCCTAGCCCATGACTAGGTTCTGTATCGTGTTTTCCTTCTTGTAGGTTGTTCAATTTCTGTAAGAGTTCATGTGGGATTCATTGTGTCAGCAATGGATGACTGACATGATGGGAGCAGTTGTTGACAGAAAATATTCCTTCTTCCTTGCCGGTCGTTCAAAACGACAAGCTCAATCAGGGCTGCTACTTAGGCGGGCAGAATTTATGATCTCCAGGCGATAATCCTTACCCCACCAACCTACTTGCTTCAAGGATAGACAACGCTAAAAGGTCATCCTCTCTTCCAGTCAGGAGAAGGAATGTAATTATAGTGCACCCGACAGGCAAGTGGATGATAAAATTGATGGTTCTTAATCTTATCTCGAACCCCAAAGAACATTAGAAGATAACAAATCATGATTTGTTGTATCTCAAAAGAAAAAACCAAAGGTTAGGACCTTTGAGAAGCCAAACCCATAGGATGAAAATTGCCATACAAGTGGGGTATGGTGTGCATATTCTCTCTGCCTTTTTGGCTGATATCAACTCTTTTCTTGTAAAGTTCGCCAATCTTGACCTAGAAAAGTAAGAAAAACAATATAGGCTCTCTTATTCATGGTTGTGATATCTCAATTCGCTTGTAAGTCCCTTGATTAAGAAATGTATATGTTGCCTCTTGCAGAAAAGACGATGGAATATATAAAGCCATAAGCAAAGCCCAGAGATATGGTGCAAATCCCTTGGGGTCCAAGCTGTCAAGACTGAAGGAGACAAGCGAACATACCTATCATAAAAAAGCTATGAGCTACCTCATCCTAGGAACCGTAGTTACTTACAGAGAGAAATAAGAAAAGAAGTGGGGGGAGGGGGGGGGGGGTCTGGTTTAGGTGGTCTACTTACCCCATTTCCATTGAAAGAATAATCGTAAAAATACCATTTCCTCTTCTTTCATTTTTTTTTACCATATTTAAGACTCATTCTCTTACAGTCAACTAGCATTTCTCTCTTCCCACGTTAAAAGTCCATGAAAATGACCCAGTTGTTAGTTGTGATTGCTTGGAAATGTAGAAAAGAAATCAGCTGACATGCAATCCTAACCACAAAAGTCTCTTTCTTTACTTGCAAGGTTGAAATCTTGAACTTGTGAACGTGCCGGTTGGCTTGAGATGAAATCTGTCCGTTCATTTCCACTACTGGTAATTGGATTTGATATCTAATTAATAAAAAAGATTTCTATGTGATACAATATCTAACAACAATAAGAATCCAATGCTAAAAAAATAATTAATCAGATTCTATTTCTGGGTGTTGCAAGAAATGGTTAATGAAGTATCAAGCTTTGTCGTTTTTTGATTATTGGTATCCTGATTTGTACCGTAAGGATTAGTATTGTTTTCTTCCATTGTTGAGTTTATTACCCAATTGCTTACGCGTAGAGCTGGACTTAATTAGCAGGGCCATTTGTCTCTGATACAAAAAAATTGACCCTCTCCTATAAAAACAAAAAGAGAAGATTTTGCAGTTCATAACAAGCATATCTGACACAACTCCAGAAACTGAAGGGGAGTTAGAATCTGAAAACAGAATCAAACAAGCTACCAGAGAAAATTCTGTCAAACTTCTTCGATGAATACTATAATGTGAATGACCAACTGGGTCTTCCTTATTTTCCTGAAAAGTTCAAGCAGGTGTCGGGAGTGACCAGAACTAAAAGGGGGATTGGATTGGATTGGATTGGATTGTTTTGGTTTGGTTTGGTTTGCTTACCTGTGTGATCTGGTGATATGGATGATTTTCCAAAAGTTATGTATGGGTGGAGCTGGGAAGAAAACAAGCTGTTTGAGATGGCTTTGGCTGTGGTTGATGAAGAAGACCCAGATAGATGGAAGGTGGTTGCAGCCATGGTTGGTGGGAAGAAGAGTGAAGAGGATGTGCAGAAACATTATGTGATCCTTTTAGAGGACTTGCAGGGTATAGAGTCCGGTAAATTGGATCATAAACTTGTCGGAGAAGCTCAGCCTTGTGTTCAAGTTGACTGCACTGAATCTGTATGTTGGACTGATGAAGATCACAAGTATGTAGTAATCTTTACTTGTTGAATTGAATCTCTTTAGCTTACTTTGCTTGCTTTGTTTTATATTTTTTTTCCTCTCTTCCCTTCTCTTTTGATCTGTGTTGCCATGTCTTCAAAATTAAAATATTCTGGTTCCCATTGGATGCTCCGTGCCTGTTATAGATAGTCAGAACGGCTTCATTTAATTCTTCTAAAAAGATTTTTCTTCATATCCAATTATAGGGTCTGAAGTCAGTAAAATGCATTCTACTCACCGGATAAGAGTAATCTTACTACCGGACATTCGATAAAATTTCTTGCTGTTAGCAGGCGCCTGATTATTATCTTGGGATTTCTAATTCATTTTCTATTCAGAATTTCATTTTTAATCGGTTGGTCAACCATGTGAATCCAATATTGCTAGTCTGATCAATAAGGGGCGGATTACAGAGAAAATGTTGTGGTCATTCCACTGCTTTCTACCAAGGGTTCTTTGGTCAGCAAACTCCTCCAGAAAAATGCATCAGGTTCTTGCCTTTTGTTGTCTGAAGGAAGTGATTTCAGGTTGATGCATTTTTATTCCCAGTCTCATGAAAAAGATAATACAGTTCATTTTTGTGGAGGGTTCTCAAATGTAATCCACTGTTCCTCACTCATCGTATGGCAAGCCTTGAGGAAACTAGGTCTAAAACCCCTTGTAGTAATAAAGAAATTAAGCATAGAAAGCACAAGGGAAATCAACATCTATGTCTATCATTTTAGCTTCAATTAGTTATGTTATGTAGCGGTGACTGGCTGCTATCATGGTTTATTTTATATCTTTATTCCTGGATATGTCAAAAATTCTCCTTACCAGTAGCTTTTTGAGTTCCAGAGAAGATTTTTGTTCCTTTGGAATTTGGGTTAAATGTCATATTTCTTCCGTTAAATCCCTGAACTTTACTGTATCTTTGATTCCAGGTTGCTGGTACAACTGGACATAAATTGATTGCTCGTACTCAGGAAGATTGCAAGCCAAGAACATAATTGATGATGGTAGGAGTATTAATTCTTAAACTTTATACGTAGTTTGGAGTAAGCTACCACTTATATTCTACTTTGTAAAGCAGAAGTTTCCACCTAAAAGTGGATCAGAAGTACTGTTGATCTTCCAATCTGTAGGTGAAAGATGGATCGGAGATCTTCCTTTTATCTCTTTTTTTCCTCCCACCTTTTTTGAATTCTAAGTCTTAGATAGTGTTAAGAAACTCGTTAAATTTGTATCTCTAAAAATTTAAATTTTATTTTTGTTTAAAATTATTATTTTTTATGTATTTTTTATTATTTTAATAAGCAAATTTTAAAAATAATTATTAAAAAAAAATTATTTTAATATATTTTCAAATAAAAACACTTCAAAAAACAACCAACACCACATCTCTTAACCAACATCAATCAAGGGTTCCACTGGGTTCGTCGTTTGCAGCGTCTTACCAGTAGTCTGGTGTTCAGTATTTCACAATTGTCCAGAACCATCTTTGAAATATCTCGTTTTGACCAAACTCAGGCATGAGATCAAGATGTCTGACATCAGAAATGGTTTTTTGGATTCTACAATACCACACCAAGTTTTGTCCATCACCATGTCTAGTTTACGAAGAAAGCGAGACACTTGTGAAATAATATACTACTTGGGTCCCAAAAACCGAATGGTCAGCATCCCTGCATTTCCCACAGCACAATGTTACGTTGAAGAAGCACACCATGAGAGCATGGAAGTTGTAGCTTGGCCATCGATTTTGGGATGCGAGAAGGGTACCTAACCCTTTCTGTTTTGGAGTTTTTGGGTTATATACCATGGAAAAAACTACAAGAATTTGAAGAAAGAAAGGAATTGAACTGACTTTTGTTCAGAAAATTTCACAGACAGTGCCATGAAAATCTTCATGTAATATCTCCATGAAAAACTCGCCATGACATTTTACTTTCTCCATGTGATCTCCATCCATGGTTAAAAGAACTTCCTTGTCCAGTTACAGTGTGATCTCTTTATAGACAACGTTGCTTAATATAAAAGATAATCTCCATCTGGGGCTAAGACAACATCTAGTCCAAGTACAACAATGTGTCTATACGAGCATAAAAAAGATATTTGTTCAAATAGAATGGTGAACACAAGCTTAGAAATTTCTTAGAAAAAATTCGGTAATAAATAAACATGAAATATCCAAGTTCATTGACCCGCTTTTTTTAAAATGTAAAATTAAAATAGCAAGATTCTCAACAACTCACAATATAATTTGAATTTAAAAAAATTTAAAATGATAAAACACTTTGTAAAAATCAAATCAAAACTAACTAATTAATTATACAAAAACCAAAATGAAACGTATTAAAATAAATCAAATACTTAAAAAAAAATTAATATGATATCTTTTTTAAAAAAATTAAGATGACAATATGTTTGATTGATCCGAGCTTTACGGTTAAATTTGTGAAGCTCGTGATTTGGGTTATGAAAAAACACTAGATTTAATAATTTTTTAAATCTAAATATAGGATAAAAAAAGCTAAAGAATGAAATTAGAAGAAAAAACACTAGAGGAAAAAAAAATTGTAAGATAACTTTGTTTATGAAAAATCAATTGACACGATGAAAAGTGAAATTGCTCGAGTTAATTTAAGTTAATAATGAAACTGTGAAAATCATGTAAAAATCTTTTTTTAATAATTTAATCACAAGAAAAAAAATGAAACACATGGTGAATATAAAGTTTTATATGAAAATTTAGTTCACGATAACTAAACGAATTGATTGTCTATTAACTAAAAAAGATCCAAACTTGAATTTTTAGTTTGGAATTCAAAGTTGCCTCCTATATTTTCTTTTTATTTATCTTTGATTCTCTATTTTTTAAATTCAACTCTTTCTTTACTAAAAAAAGAAGCAATTGGATATTAATTTGGGTCTAAATGGTGCAATTAAGTTAAGAAAATGTTTAAGGATCAAAATTGAAATTAGAGGTGATCAAAATTAGAGAGTGTATAGTAAAAAATGCACATTAAAATAGTCTCACCTCTTAACTATCTTTATAATTATAATTTAATTTTTTATGAAATAAAAAAAATCAAACGAAAGCTCATATTTTTTAAATATTCATACATCCTTTAAATATGACCCATGAGGTCCTAGGCTGGTTTTCTTGATGGACCTTGCCTTGTCTTTTGTGCTGAGACCTGACGATGAATGGGACAAGCCCTGGGCTTGATGTTGGGCTCGATATTAGGCCCATTATTGTGTGTTCAATCTAGGCCCTAAAATGAGGGTGTTAAGTCTGAACTCTCATCAATAGCCCCAAGTCTGTGTCTTTGATGAAGAAAAACTGTCTTCCATCCTAAACACTACGACAAAATCAAGTACAGGAAATCTCAAAGGCCAGCGCATCCGAGCTCGACAAGAAGGCAAAAGGTTTATGTAACAATGCCATTTAAGGCCCCAGATAGTCGTAGCAAAATAGGAAATTACAATCCTCTGGAGGCAATAAAAAGTAAAATACTGGTGCCTTTTCAATTTGATTTTCTTCAAGGAGGGGACTCGATATAACAGACAATATCAAAATCAAGATGGAGGTTAAAAGGAAGCTGTTCCTGTACAGCGAAGTTGATTCTAAGCTTGTGTAATGTCTAAACAAAGATCTCAATTGCTATCGATCAATGCCTCATCTGGTAGCATTTTGATCTATAATGTTACAAAGATCTCTCTTGAGCTTCATGCTCAATGGAGCTGCCTGCAATGGAAGTTCGTCCCTGAAAAAATTGTTCCAACTGCAGCAACTATGTTCATATCCTCACGGGGCATAAGTTTTCCTTGGCCAAAGATAACAGCAATCTTACATTCTCTTAATGATTCGAGTACATGATATTCAACTTCATCTGTCTAAAAGTGAGATTTTGATCTCATCATTGGTTTATGGTTCGGAGGTGAACAAAGAATAGTTGTGCAAATCTGTCCACATACAGCTAGTGATGATTTGTTGGTATGTGATCTGGGAAACGAAAATAGCAACTCCACTGAATA
>Ga0325414_1000938_pt1 | contig 26559 bp, 13 predicted proteins | sample PopdelMetagenome_8_FD_206183 | JGI IMG/M metagenome (GOLD analysis project Ga0325414, IMG submission 206183) | Populus deltoides microbial communities from Bellville, Georgia, United States - Leaf-PdKOR-R3 | ecosystem: Host-associated > Plants > Phyllosphere > Phylloplane/Leaf | place: USA... | reverse complement strand
AAAAAAAAGAGCATTATCTAAATTAACAATGCAATGCACGTTACACTTGAGTTAGCGTCCATTATTACTTGTCTCCAATTATTTTGGTTCATAGGATAATGATGTCGATTCCTTGCCCATGGGGTAGGGTGATTTAAGCATGTTTGAGTATGCATGATATTGTTGTGATGATTATTTCTAAAATTATTTTTTATTTAAAAATATATTAAAATAATATTTTTTATTTTTTTAAAAAAATTATTTTAAATAGAAAATATAAAAATAATGATTTGAAATAAAAAAATATATATTTTTAAAATATAAAAACAAAGTCATGCACTTGTGTTAGATGCTCCACGGACATTTAAATTCATATGCACAAGAAACAAGTTAATCCTAAAGCTGTGTCTGCCACTAAAGCTTTGGCACGTACGTGGAAGATTGGAAAATTTTATCCTGTGTATTAGAATTCATTGGATCCCCTGTGTATGTAGGAGGACATCCATCCACCATCTATTGTGGCGGGACAAGAATTCAATGACTCTGGACCCATCATATCAGTCTGAAGTTTCCATGGAAGATGCTCTACTGTGGCGGGACAAGAATTCATTATTTTCTTACACGGGATTCATCACCGTAATTTCTCAATTTACTGTTGAAATATTCTGTCAATTTACTAATCATTCATGTAACGTCGGTAAGTTTTTTTGGTAATAAACTTATTAGTAGATTTAGGAACGGAGAAAGCATGTCAAACAAAAAAAAAAAATAATTATAAACTCATTTTGATCTGTAAGCATTTTTTACCAGTAACCTTCACATATTGCCGACAAAAAAAATAAAATTATAGATAATGCCAATGATGAGTTTTTTTTAATATTATTGATGGAATAAAATTATCGGTAATTAAATAATAATATTTATAATATTTTTTTAAATTTTCTAAAATACATGGAGACTTAATCCATGGTAAGACCATCAATAATATATTTTTAAAAAAATCTATTAAACATAGATAGAAAATAATTAAATTAAATTAAAATCAAATCAAACATTTATTGTAATTTTAAAAATTTATAAGTTCAACTACAATTAATATGGAATATAGAGGCTGAATGAGGAGAAGGAGAAGGCGGGTCTTCATCCATGGTAAGACCATCAATAATATATTTTAAAAAAATCTATTAAACATAAATAGAAAATAATTAAATTAAATTAAAATCAAATCAAATATTTATTGTAATTTTAAAAATTTATAAGTTCAACTACAATTAATCTGGAATATAGAGGCTGAAGGAGAAGAACGAGAAGACGGTCTTATCATGTTTTTTATTTCCATTGGGTTAATAAGAAAAAGCATATGTACCACTTATTTATGATTTTATTTCCATTGCCAGTCAATGAAGTTTGGTCATCTCAATACCGAGTCATTCGGTATCAACAATAAAATGGGTTATCCAAACTTGAATTCGTTGGTCTCGAATCACTTCGAACTTTGGAGTTTAAGTGCTTGAATAACACTTATCATGTTTTTTTTTTTGATTCCTCAGTTCCACATTAAGTTCAAATTAAACTACCAGATACATATAAAAATTATTTTTAATAGCTTTCTATCGATCTAATATTTATTAATATAACATCGACTCTTTAAAATTGATTAAAAATTAAATATTATAAAAAAATCTGATTCCCAAACCTCTTCCAGTAACCCTGATATATATGGAAAAACTCAATTAAAAAGGTAAAGATAGAAAATACACATCCTGAACTAATAAAAAAACAAAGATTTTGGCCATGATCTTCCCCTTCCTCTCTCTCCCTCCGTTGATACATGTTCTCATCACCTAATAAAATGGAGCATAAGTTACTAGAATAATTTTCTTTTTTACTAATATATACTTTATTACTTACAATACCTTTAATTAATTATTGCTTTTTTTTTGCCTTTCACAGCCGAAAAAACAAAGTTTTCAACTCAAAAAAAAAAAAAACTAAATGATATTTGTGTTTGGGATCGGTTTTAAAGTTTAGAGATTCGACTAGTTAAAAACCAAACTGAATTTATCAAAACTAAAATAAATAAAAAAACCAAATACTTATCCCGTTACAAATTTGACCACTAGCTCTTACTTTCTTTTGGGCTCCCAGAACAGTTTTAGTGGGATCCATTAAGAAAAAGCTCATATGATTTCGACACGTGTCATTATCGGGTTTTTTAAGGGCTCAATGGTGGTTCATTAACCCTGACTACCTTGAAAAATACCATTTATTACGCCACTGATTGGTATTGCGTTTTAAATGGATTGAGGTAACATTTGATTTTTTTTATATATATTTTTGAATTATTTTAATATGTTAATATTAGAAATAATTTTAAAAAATAAAAAATATTATTTTAATATATTTAAAAATAAAAAATTACTTTAAAAACAACCATTAAACAACAAAGGGTTATACATGCTGAAGACCTTACTTGTTTTCTTGTTTTAAAAGTGTTTTTAAAAAATTTTAAAAAATTTTCTTACTTTAAATTATTATTTTTTAGTTATTAAATTATTTTAATGTGATAATTTTAAAAATAAAAAATATTATTATATTATATTTAAAAAAATACTTTAAAAAACAAAAATCCCTAATATTTTATTAATTAAGATCCAAGTTGCGAATGCCAACGTCACATCTTATTCGTATCCTTCTCCAGTGCCATCATATGCCACTGCTGCTTTTACAGCTGGCACCACCTATTCATCACTTGGTCGTCGCCCGTAAAGGACAGCGGATCGGGAATGTATTTTAAATCGTGTTTTTTTAATATTTTTATTTAAAATCAATTTTTTTGAATTTTTGAAATTTTTTATATGTTATAAAAAATATATTTTTTAATATATTTTAAAGTAAAAAATTATAATTTCCAAACTTCCAAACATCTTCTTCAAAAACTAGAAACCGTCCTCATGGTGCAAATACCATAAATAACATTAAAAAAATAAAGAAATATGAAAGGTGTGCTAGCTAGCTAGCTCTCTCCTACAAGGTAGGATGAAAAGGAAAGTACGAGTCAAATGACAATAATTGTTTTTTTTTTTTAAAAAAAAAACGAAAAGTCAGGCCAGGGCAGTGAAGAAGCTGAGTTCAGTTCCGCCTCCCCCTCGTAAACCTGGAGTGCCATTTGTTCATTTGTGTTTGGCAATGAGACGGAGTGTGTTTTAAAAAATAAAAATTAATGTTTAAAAAAAAACAAAATAAAATTAGACTTTCCAACCCCACCAAACCGCGTATTCTATTCTTATAGTCCCCACTTCCCATAGGCACCATTCCAAGGCCAATGCATCGAATTTCTTAACAACTTTCCTATTCTCTCCTCCTGCACCATCCTATAAATACTCCTTTACTCTCCTGCCCTTGAAACCATCCTTTTTTTCTTTCCTGTTTTGTTTGCCCTATTTTTTCCTGGCATATGTCTCAAAGACGAAACGTCCCCCATTCTTCTTCTTTTGCTTTTAGCCTCCATTCCCATTTCCACATCTCCAGCAACCTGAAACCCAACTGGTAACGGGAAAAACCTTTAATCTATCAAAATAATCAAATCATATCATGGGTGTGAAGGGTTTTGTTGAGGGAGGTATTGCATCGATTGTTGCTGGGTGCTCCACTCACCCTATGGATCTAATCAAGGTCCGTATGCAGCTCCAAGGCGAAAACTTACCCAACCCACAGGCTCACAATCTCCGCCCTGCCTATGCCCTTAACTCCGCCGCGATCCCTCATAATTCCATCCATGTCCCTCCCCCACCAACGCGTGTGGGCCCAATTTCTGTCGGTGTCCGCATCATCCAGTCAGAAGGTGTCGCCGCTCTCTACTCCGGCGTCTCCGCCACCGTCCTCCGCCAGACTCTCTACTCCACTACCCGTATGGGACTCTACGATGTTTTGAAGCAGAAATGGACCAATCCAGAGACAGGAAACATGCCGTTGTTGAGCAAAATAACCGCTGGTTTGGTCGCCGGAGGGATCGGAGCGGCTGTTGGCAATCCAGCTGACGTGGCAATGGTTAGAATGCAAGCTGACGGACGTTTACCCGTGTCCCAAAGGCGGAACTATAAAAGCGTGATTGACGCCATCACGAGAATGTCGAAGCAGGAAGGTGTAACTAGCCTGTGGCGCGGGTCATCTCTTACGGTGAACCGCGCGATGATTGTCACAGCATCGCAATTGGCATCGTATGATCAGATAAAGGAAATGATCTTGGAGAATGGAGTGATGGGGGATGGGTTAGGAACTCATGTGACGGCGAGTTTTGCGGCCGGCTTTGTGGCGGCGGTGGCATCGAATCCGGTGGATGTGATTAAGACCAGGGTAATGAATATGAAAGTGGAGCCAGGGCAAGCTGCGCCTTACAGAGGAGCTATTGATTGCGCAATGAAGACCGTGAAAGCTGAAGGGGTTATGTCCCTTTATAAGGGCTTTATACCTACAATTTCAAGGCAGGGTCCTTTTACTGTGGTTTTGTTTGTGACTCTTGAGCAGGTTAGAAAGTTCCTCAAAGAATTCTAGTTAGTTGATGACGATGATGATGACGAAGAAGATACTAAGCTTGGGATATCGGTATAATTATTAGTATTATTGCTATTAAGATGATAATAATTAAAAAAAATTAATGTACCGTTAATCTTTATTAATCTGAGGAGTTTATTGAAAAATGTTTTTCCTAATTTCTCAAGAGTGTGATTTGATGCTTGTTGAAAAGTTTAATGATGGGATATCTTTCCGAATTATTTGTTGAATTATTCAAATTGGGAAGCAAATTAATTCTTGTTCAGAGGCAAAATTAACGCGGCTATGAAAAGCAAATTTAGGACTTTTAATGTAATTGGGTTTGGTTAAGGATTGCTTGAGCTGTGCTGTCGTCTTTCTTTGAACATTGAACTGGAAATACCAAAAACTATCTGACGTCGGTCTGAAAGATCTTCAGAGGGATTTGCCTTTAAAATGCTTCTGTCGCCTCTTGCCAATAAAAAGTGGTTGTCGTGTTTTGTGCCTATTGGTAGGATTTGTGGTGAACACTGGAACCAATAGATCACGCGGACTTTCGGACACATCGTTTCACCGTCACCGCAGAACGTGGCGTGTTGTTTATTTTAATGAGTATCTTCTCTTTATCACCCACCCTTGGCTGTCAAAACTCAACTGGTCTTTCCAGGAAGGCCCCCCATTTTCTGGAAATGACTTGTTCCTTTGTACTGCCTCATGGAATTTTGAAGTTGCAAGAAATTTCCAGTTTATGGGGTTTGATTATGTTCTTCCCTATTTCACGAGTTGGTAATGTCTCATCAGTTTCTTACAATTATACTCTATTTACAAAAATTAGCATCCACGTTTCAGAGCATCTTCGATGGAAAAAGCTATTTACAAGATGTTTAACACGGTTATTTTGCTTCTGCTTGTAGATGCCTTACAAAATGAAGTATTTTTTTCTTAAAAAAATTTTAAATTAATATTTTTTTATTACTTTATTATAATTTCAATATATTGATATAAAAAAATAAAAAAATTATTTTAAAAAAACCTTCACAATCTTGAAGAGCCAAATAATTGATATAACTTTTTAAATAGTATAAATATGATTTTTTAAATATACACTCCAATAAAAAAAATCATTTTAACAACCAATTTATATTTTAATATTAATATTTTTAACTTTTTTTTTGAAAAGATTGAGACAAGTTTATCAATGAAAGAAATAATATTTAAATAATATATTTTAATATTTTAGCTCTTTTAATAAATATGTAGGATTTATTTGACTCTTCCATTAGAGATGTAAAATCAAAGAAACATAAGCTATATATATTTTTTAATAATTTTTAGCTCCTCTTTTGGCTTTCCCAGGTCACCAGCAAAAGGCCTAGTGATTCCACCCATATAAAAAATTACATTTGACAATACAAATGATTAAGACTGTCAACTACCGGTTGAATATGAAAACATAAAAAAAAAATTAATTTTATTTTTATTTTTCAAAATTTATAAAAACACCAAACTGCCCCTACTGAATCGTCTCTGAACCAGCAAAACTCAATAACTAAATTACAGACAGTTCTTACATCAAGTAAATTGTTATTATATGTATAGATCATGGACTTATGGCGAAGTCATAACTTTGAGCGTCTCGACAAGGGCATATATCAAGCTTGCAGCTCTGTCATCCCGTAAGATTCTCTAATTACTCATCACTAATACCTGTCTCAAACAAATTGTTGAGGACATAAGCTATGTCCCCTCGACACAAAATTATAGTCCATGTATCATCTCGAATTAATCCTTGGAGCCACCAGAGGTTTACCTCTGCCTGCATTATAGGATACATGGCCATCAGATTTTCCTCTTTCCAAACTTCGCAGATGCTGATCTTCCGAATATTGTCCACCATCTAGGTCCTGCAGTGATTGACCATCTGATGTTGTAGATTTTTCAGAATTCTGAAGTGGTTTCCCCTCTTCTTCTCCCAGACATTCCACTCCTTTACCTTTTTCTAGATTTTGAACCGAATATATTTCTGAACCTCGGCCCTTCTCGAGTTTTAGATCTGAACCTCGGCCCTTGTCCATATTCTGGAGTTCATTCGCAATCTGGCTACGCCGCTCCTTCAGAAAGTTGAGCCGGGTTGTCAACCTTGTCAATGCAGAAGTGGTGGAATTCATTCCCTATTGGGCACAGTTGTGGCAAGTGGCATGAATATATCTGATACTGTTTACTTTTATGAAATAAAATGCTTTAGGCCTTGAAATAAGCAATTACTCTCATATGTTCCCACAGAAATCAAAGAATGTTTACTTCCTAGGCATATTTACCCATCCGACCCAGACCCAACACAGACAATAATTTGATTTGGCATAGAGTACCCATGCACAATTAGAAAGCTTAACGGCCTACCTCACTCCTTGCACCAGACCTCTTGGAATTGGTTGAAGAAATGGGTCTGGAGTTGCCACAATGTTTTGAATTCAGCTGCTGGGTTTCAGCTCCATCCATACACGTATCCTGCCATAAGGAACCCTCCATAGTTGACTTAATCCATGTTATCAAAGAGAATAAATTGGAAGAGCTGAAGGTCAACATGTTGATTAGGCATCCTGAGAAGCTCCCACTATAGATTTTCTCACAATCTATTAAATCTCATCCCAATCTTAAAAAAAAAAAGGTTTCGGCTGCCATGCATAACTTAATCAGGATTCTCTAACAGCTGAAGAAATTTGCCATTATAGTTTCAGAAAATTAAGCCAAGAAACAGAGGCAAACTTAGAAAAAAAGAGAGGCATTAATGTAATGGCACGTATCGGTTCCTAGTGGCTTTAAAGGTAAACTCGGTAATTTTATAATTTTGTCTATCTATTCCTAACTTGGAGAGACAAATTGACCTCTACATTTATACATGAGACTAGAAAGAAAGAAGTATAAGAGATGTTCAGGCAAGCAACATTTTATTGATATTCAAGGGGCTGGGATGGACAGATTTAACGGGCCAAAGTGAAGCTCATAAGATAGGTCTAGCCATCTGCTGCAAGTGCATACCTTGCTTGCAGAACGTCCAAATTGTGAAGAAGCAGTAGCTTCAGCATCCTTCTCTTCACCATTCCTGCAAGAAGGCAATATTAACAACAGCACCACACCCACACCCGCGTACAAGCATGCCTTTCTTTAGTTTCTTTTTATCACATGCACAAATCATTTGCTGTCTGTCCAGTCCTCTTCAAAAAAAATTTAAAAGAGAAGAGGAAATGGAAAAGGCTTTTCTTTTAAATGATGGCTTCTTCTATACTTCATCTATCAATTTGAAGCACCAATGAGGCTTTGTATACAAATGTTGGTGGCTAAAATGTCTAAATACTTATCAGATGTGAGGTATGGAAAAAAAATTACCCTTTCGCCTTATGTAATGAAGCATTCATAGGCTGACTGCGCAAACCATGCATAGAACCAGAGCGTTTATCACACTGTTGATTAAGCTGCGCATGTAGAGCATCAACCTTCTGCTTCAAATTGGCAACATCTGCCTCTGCTTGAATTATTTCCTCAAACTCTGCCTTCATCTGTAGCACGATAATAAAGTTAAGAATTCAATGCAACAATCAAGACCAATTATACTAGTTACATGAGAGGCGAGCCGACTTTTTCATCAATTGTAACTGGAACTTGCAAGGGTCCCTTGGAAGTGTTAAGTCCTGCTTCCAGAAATTTTCTCTTCTCTCTCTCCTTTTGCAGCTGTTCCTGTAGTCTTGCTACCTGTAAATACAATGAAAGTCCTCAGTTCAAGAACCCCAGAAATCTTTCAATCAATCTAGTATTTGTAGTTTACTGAGTCAGAAACAGCTATGAATTGTAATCTACATGCACTGAAAAATGAATAAAGAAATAGTTGACAAAAATTATGGCATGAATGTGTCATGAACAGACACGAAGTCATAGTTGTAATTAACTGCAACTTTATGACTTTTTACTCCTCCTGTCTGTTGGTGACCCATTTGTGTCATTACTGTTCGTGGTATGCAGCATGGTTCTTAAAAAATAGAGACATGATAGAAAAGTCAAAGCAGCAGCTTCTATTTCCGGATCATTCTTGTGGTCTAAAACGATCTTACATTTATTTGTTAGAGTATATAGACTTTGAATTCACGTCCACGCTGAAAAGTAAACAAAGTTTCCTGGAGGTTCTTTCCTGGGGGTTCAGAGAGTTTCTCCGAGCTATAACCTTTTGCAACATTAAAGAAAAGGCATGGGCATAGTCATCGCATCACAATGTTGTAATAGAAAAAAAATAAAAACCATGCAATAGCGATCATTTTATGGTGATCTTGACATCTCCAATGAAAAGGTTTCAGAAACGGCTTCCTCCTGCAAAACTTCCTAATGCCTTCATATGCTAAAACTATCTTGAAAAGGACTTGAGTGCCCCCCCCCCAACAGAATGATCTTGAAAGGGGAGGAACAGAGGAAAAAGGAAGAATCAAAATAACAATAGAAAGGATAATAAATTTTCTCCATAGAACATACGTCTTGCTGGAGAGCTAGACGATACTCGTGAAACGCTTTCGTTTGTTTTTCCAAGTTGGCTTGCAAAATGGCATTACGTTTGACCTATGAAGGAAGATACAGCAGATTATTAAAGTGAAAAAAGAAAGAAATCTCCATTTACTGACATCAAGAGGCATTATTTAAGTCCCTACCTCTTCAGAAATTATATTTTGCATCTCAATTTTAGTTGCCTCCAGCTTCTGGATTTCAACACTAAACAGTCAAAAAGTCAGATGATCAGCATGGCTGAAGATAGTAAAGAGTAGTCCACGACACTAAAACTAAGATTTTATGTCACTTCCAAAAGCAAAATGTAACATAACATGCCATATTATGAAAGTTTCTGTATCATTTAATTTAAATAAGATGCATGGATTGTTCTATTAATGGTGCTATATTACAGCCATAATAAAAATCATGGGAGCTAGACATTACAAAGATGTGACGTGCCTTAATATTGTCAACGCATAAAAGTGCACTTTTGCCAAGCATTACCTAGCTGAACTGGCTAAAGAAAAAATTCAAAGAATAAAAGTAGGGTGGCACTGTACCACGTGGATTATTTTTACACAAATCACACAACTAAGAACAATGGCACAGGTTCTGATTAGATACAACTGTTTCACCATTGTTTCTTGTGTGTATTTATGTAACAAATATTTGTGCTATAATATCTTTTACCATTTAAGTACAGAAAAAAGAGAAGGAAGAGCTGCATTTAAGCTAGAGAGTATATCATAGTAGGGCATTCTAATCTTCACCATATACCAAAATTAGAGTCAGCATAAGAACTGATTGAACAGAATAGACAAAATCCTCGCCTGATGGTGATAAGGCCACTAACACCAAGAATTCCGAACTCCAATCAATCTTCGAGATGGATGAGGGTAATAAACTGGGATTCAATTTTTCTAGTGCTAGACGGAACTTCTACTTCAAACCCAAAGTTCTCCTTATTACTAACACAGATGAATAGTAAGCCAGTATATCAATTAGAGGTTAGTTCCACATAATTCGTTGACATCAATTTGATCCAGCTAACTTTCTGATTTTGTTCAGATATATCAAAGGGGCCACTGGCTATAAAAAGCCTTACTTTTATACGAGATATTTTTCTAGAACAGAACTTTACATTAATTAGAATTATTTCCTCAGAATTTGGTGATATATTTTTTATCCAGTTGAGATACAATGGTAATTGTACTCTTTTAGCTCAGACTTGCAGAAAGTGACAGCTGGCTGTGGAAAGCCCTGCTCGTGATGGATATTTTTCTACCATGGATATTAAAACACACCCACATACATGGGCATCTAGCCCCTACTATATCATCTAAACTAACAAAAAGTTGTGTCTAACACATTCCGCATTCATCCCTTCTACAAAGAGTAGAACAAATGGGAAAGAAGTCCAACTGCAGTGGTAGTGCTAAGGATGCTGACCACACGTTTGATTAGAGAGAGATGCATGAAGGCTACCAAAAATTCATGAGAAAAATGCTTGTGAAAGCAGAAGCATGATTCATTTAGAGGAAATGTATGCTTACTCTTCCTCAATAGGGTAATCAATGGATTCCATAGAAAGGTTCTTCTTTGCCTGAATTCGTGCCAAAAGGAAAAAAGAATTTGATTAGAAATGCTTATATTGCACAAAAAAGCATTCTTTGTGATGAGACAACAATTCACGGTGGAAAGTCAAATGCCCTTTCGCAAGAGAAATCATTTAGCCACAAAACATTAAATTTTGGGGAGAATTACTGAAGGAAATGGCAAGCCAACACATAAATTTAGATAACATGCACTCACAGCAGTACGTCCCCAAACAGTTGGACGCTTGCCGCGCACAAGTCCATTTGATATAGTGGTAGTTTTTTTAGCATTTGGGGATGCATTATAATCAGCAATCTTATTCTCCAAACTTGTTTTAGTAGAAACATCAACATACAGGTCATCTGACTTATCTGGCAGCATTGCCAAACTGTTGTTGCTTTGATCTGGTGTATCAGGCAATGAAGCTTGAACTGGATGTGATGACAACTTTTGTTCAACTTTCAAATCATTGTCTACCTCAGCTTCAGGGTACTTGAAACCAGAACTAAGATCATCACTGCCCTGCATCTTTAATGCACACAGAATAAGAATAGTTCTTGTTCTTAACTTTCAATTCACAAACAAGGAAACTAAGTCAATAATGAGTGGAGTCATAGATGACAATACAATAAGATATTCAAATTATAAGGATTCGATGCAGCAAATATGCATCAAGAGCATTGAAAAGATGCCCAGAGTTGCAAATGCAGGAGGTTTATATCCATAGTCTTGCATAAGGTTTGATGATTGCTAGGTTTAAACAAGATCATCACTTTGTATAAAAAAGCAGGTCAGAAAGTCCAATGGATGCACCTCATGGTCAGATGGATCATCTTCGCAAGAGTCACCGCTCTGAGTGCAGGTTCCACTTGATGCATTGTCATGATCATCATCTGTATATACATCAGATTCTTCCGTTGCATCATCTGCATAAGACTCATCATCGTCAGTTACCTCCTCATCCTCGCTTCCACATTCATCTGAATCAGAGTACAGTCCTGGGGACATGGAACCTTCCTGCAGACGCAAAGCAAATTCAAGCATAAAATAAAAACTCGCAGCAAATGAAGTAAAAAATACAGCATGGGGAAAGAATGGCCAAGACATTCAACTTCAAATGTACGTAACCATCAAATAACATTTAACAACAGCCTCTATGACCTATCATTTCTTGTTCTGTTGAGCTATAAAGTTCCCGTATTATCCCAAGCTTTATGCTATTCTTGTATTTCTTGTTCCTCAAGTAGACAGAATGAAATTCAGGGGTAATTTCTGCTAAAACCAAAGGTCGGGATGATAAAGATTCCAAGGCATCAGTAACTAAAACTGCAAAGCTGTTAAGTGGCCTTTATGCCTTATGGAATATTAATAGTAAATGAAAAGACTGTTGGGCTTAACTTTTGTTATCCATCAAATGATTGTTGTTCACTTCGTGTTCATTTTAGGCTCCAAAGTAAACAGAAAGTGTTTCAAACCTAGTTAATATTTAGTTAGTAAGAACCAGTCTACACCTGATTAGGAAGAAAAACTTTCTAATTTAAACACTGGTAAAAGAAAAAACTGTTGAGCTTAACTTTTGTTATCCATCAAATGATAGGTGTTCACTTCATATTCATTTTAGGCTCCAAAGTAAACAGAGTGTTTCAAACCTAGTTAATATTTAGTTAGTCAGAACCAATCTACACCTGACTAGGAAGAAAAACTTTCTAATTTAAACATCCAATGTCTGTAATACATGAAGCTATGTCATACTCAAGTTAAAACAACAACAGAGACGTGCAGCTTACACTGAATATTTTTTCATACTCTTCCAATAATGTTATAACAATGGCTTGTGCATGATTAGCTGCAGCTGCTGCTTTCAGAAGCTGAATGGAACCGTCACCCCCCACATTAAAATTGGATTCAATTTCACAGTCACCGGCTAGAAGAGGACGAAGAAGTAAGGGTGCCATACAAGCAGCCACAGCAGAAGTGCTCATTCGGTTTACATCTTTGTGAGAAGCTACAGTTTGCATCATTAGAAGAATTCTGAACATAAAAAAGAAAATGAAGCAAACTGATTCAAAATCAATGCAAGAAATGCAGAGCGGAGGAGCAACATCTAGGCCTCAATCCAGAAAGAAAAGAGGTAAAGAAAACACAAACGAGATAGTTTGATGCTCCAAATCTACAAGACTAAAAAATGAAGTTCAGTCTACAAATATCATTTATATTTTGTTACATCCTGGAATCCCAATAATTCTTTTCCGAAGTGTCAAATTCCAACATGCATGTCAAAAGTATGAGAGAATTTATCTACCTCTGCAATAATTGACGGTTTGGCTCTGGGAACGTTTCACATACTGCCACCCGCATGGCATTTACCCTACTGCCACGATCAGTTCCTAAACATTATAAAATCATCAATAATGGAAAATCAGATAACTAATAAATTGAATAACACAGACTACTGAAAATTCAATACTATGGTACAAAAGAAAATTATTGAGCAAAATTCCATGGAATAATTCCCACTAAAATTTCAAATTTCATCAGACACGGAATATCTACAGATCCTCAGGATGTCTCAACAAACACCATGGGATTGGGAAGAGACTCAATCTTTGACCCAAGTCAGTAACATAGCCATAAATCCACAAAATTGTTTCTAAAACTTACTGCAGACCAGTTTGTTGATGACAAGCAGTAAATAAATCTTCTAATAGATTTTAAACTACATCTAACCAATCACCATTATTCTCAATGTTTAACATCCAAGCATATAACTCCTTCAAAGGTAGCATAAGGATTCCAATTGCGAGAAAAGCATGACCAGATTAATGAAGTGTAAACATAAAGGACACTAAATAATCAACACATGCAATGCGCATATCTGAAATATGTACATAAAGAAGATAGCACTGATAACTAGAAAGAACACAGTTGGAATATATATGCACATGCATTACACTGTATTCCGTTTAATTCAACCGACAAGTAATGTCACAGTACCTTTTTAGTCTTCCAAAACTCTCTAAATTTGGTAATGAAAGAAACAATTTTTGTGAACCAAACTATATCACTGGATGTAAAGATTGTGACTGATAAATTTTATATGAAATAAAATGGTTGGGCATTGAAAAATACATAATGCACTTGACAAGTTTTCAGCATAAATATTGTAAGTAACACATAAGGCAGAACAGGAATAGATGAAGATAATGAAATACATACTCCAGGAACAGACTTACGCCATGCTTCAAGCAGTGCATTGCAGCATGATGTGGGGACTGGAGATGATGGCAACTCTCGGAGGAAATACTGTAATGTTGGGAGACGATATTTATTAAAGAAACATGAAGACAGCTTGCACAATTTGTTATTTGTAGGAATCAATACTAATATTGCATCTGGAAAGAGAAATACCTTGACACAATCAGCAATGACATGTGCATCCTCCTTCGGAGAGAACTCGGTTGTTCCTAAGGCACACCAAAAGCATTAGTTTGAAACTAAAAAAAATAAAAACATATTATTTCCATGACATTTCCACACAACTGGTTTCCACTGCTTCATTAGTATAGAGGGTTTTGATTCTTATATTTTCTTGAGCTACTGTTAAATCTTAAATCAATGAAATGTATATCCGAGCTTTAAAGTGTGATTGGGCTACATTGTGAAACATGAGAAAAGACACAACCCATGGGACCTGCATTTTAAAGTAATAAACAAAAAGTACAGGTTTACTGAGGACAAAGGATATCTGAATAAACTTACCCTGCTCATATTCTTTTATTCTATGCTCAACATCATCAACATCTGCAGCTTGCCGCAAGATGCCTTCCACCTTTATTCCTGTTAATCGTTCAGTCAATCAAGTTCAGACAAGTGAGGAAAAACAAAAATATATCATTACATAAGTAACCAATAAAGAAAGAAGTCTTCCTAACTCTAATACTAATGTTAGATTAACAAAGTTCATATAAAGAAGACAATTATTTGTGAAATTCATGAAGGTAAACAGGTCGAAATGAAAAATGACACGGTTGAATGCATCGATCCTTGTTAAGGTGGGGGGGGGGATATTATACTGGTCTGAGGTAAAAAAAACATTTCAAAGTCATAGTAAGCCTGTAACACTAGAAGAAAGTAGTCTTTAGTCACTCCTCACTCCACAACTAACAATTCATGAATATTTTTTGAGACAGTTTAAAAGCAGATAACCCAGAAGAGAAGTACTTGCAACTTACAAAGCAGGTTAATTATTTTTTTCCATATTTGGTACCACCACCATCAAATGTGATGGGAAAACACTGTTAATAAGAGGACACTAACAAAAATCAGAGCATGAGAGGTTAAAAGGGCAAGTTTCAACCAGCCAGACAGCACAGAACTTCCCTCATTCATTATAGTACTCGTAGCTTATTGAAGGCCCTATTACAGCACTCCACAAGCAAGCATCGGATTAAGTATAGATGATATTCAGACTCTTTATCTACAATTGCAACGGAAAAGGTGCAGACTATGAACTATGGTATAGTACCATATCACATTGAGATCACATCCATATGGTTAATTCACTATTGATAAAACAAACATCTTTAGATCATATTCATATGCATATGCAAATTAATTCACTACTGATAACATAAATGATCATATCCTTGTGTACCAGAGAAGGAAAAAAACAGGAACTATGCTGTCCCAGGTATTGCCAGTTTTATCTCTCAACTCTCAACCACGAGATAAAGGAATCCATTGATGAAATAGGAAAAGGAAGTAATCCAGAGATGTGGACAAGGAAAGGCAATAACAAACATAATGGAAAGGGAAACCCACCATGGTCTTCTATAAACCTTAAAGCCTTCTCCAGAAAAGATGGAGATCCATCAACATCTTCTATAGCAAGTAAAATCGGTCTGCCAATGACCAAAGATTTTACAGGATGCTTATCCTTCACTACAGGAAAAAAATGTAAAAATGTCAATATCTTATGGATCTGAAAAATAAAAACAAATTTTTTAAGTTCAGAATTTCAGAAAAAAAGTCCAGCCCCAAATATTATAAATCTCACATATTTTTGGTCGTCACAAATCATGACGCAAAAAAAGAAAATAAGAACAAACAAGAAGTCACGGAAGAACAAAAAACCTAAAGAAAATGGCATGCAGGCCAGGCCAGTAATTCTCCTTCTTATAAGAAAAAAACGGTTGAAAACTAGGGGCCATGAAATCATCATTAACCCTTTTCCATCTAATCTTCAGTGGTTCCATCATACTGTTGCTGAGGAAAACTGTAATTTCTAAATGCATCTAGGCAACAGCTAGTGATTATGTTTTCTGTGCTATACAAAAATTTAGATGCAAAAACCACACCACATAAGCACAAAGTACACTGATGTCAACCAGAAAGGATGAATACTGACACTGTTCCAGAGAACCATCAGCTCCATCAGCCTGATCATCTTGGAAGATACCATTTTGCCCCATCACAAGAGAGGTGCTTGGTGCCTGTGCCAGAGCATTCTCAAGAGCAGTCTTCCATCCATATAAATCTTCAGAAGTTTCAGCCTGTGGCAGCAACACAAAGCAACCACAAAAATGTAATCAAGATTGCAAAAAGAGACAGAAACAAAGCACAAAAATGCACACCCAATTCTCACTTAACCCCATAGGATTTGCAAGTTGAGAATAGCTATGTAGGTTAAATCCATTGTGGAAAAATAAGGATGCATAGGATGAAGAACTAGTGGGATGGATAGAGCTTATGAAAGGCATTAAAATTGTGACCTTGTCACCTAGAGTCATCTGATAAAGTTACAATTATGACCTGCATAAATGACTGATTGAACTGCTTGTGTTCTTGAGATCAAGTATGGTGAAATAGTTTGATGCGTTCTCATATCAAATAGTGGAAAAAAACTGAATGATTAAATGCAAACTAAGCTAGACACTAAGCTGGAAAGCTTGATCTTTGTTCTTCGCCAAGTTACAACCCGGATCAAGCTCAAGCCAAGTGAATACCCTTACGCTAAACTCTTTTGCAGCCTCAGGAGATTATACATGAATACATATCAGAAATGCTATCTAAAGCAATGTCAAAAGGGATCGCAAAGAAGGAAAAAAAACATCACCTTGAGAGTGAATGCCCGTCCATCACGGCCATCAGGAAAGAGAACAGTCAAGAGCTTTTTATCTGCTTTGACAACCACACTGTGAAATTCCAAAAGAAACACGAAGTTAGTAGACTACTTCCAGTTGTGAAAAACAATGAGAAGAGTGCATGATTAACAGTGTCTAACTTGAAAAAGCAAGCCAACCTGCCTGAATTGTTGAGGTCAATACCACCGAGGGTCAGGTTCACTTCACTCCCCTTCTGAGGAATAGCACTCTGATAAAATAAAAATGCTGTGGTGAAGGTTACATGGTAAAAAAACAGTGCACCAATGCTGGAAGGGTGGGGGCTAAACTTCCATAATTATGAGAATTACCACCATTGCCAGTAAAACATATGGGAAGGCAAATTAAAAAGATGCAATAACTACCATATGCAAAACTACTAACCGGATTGCTTCTGAAGAAAACCAGTGATGTTCTTGTTAAAATAAACCACCTTTTCTTCCAGGATGTCCATCCAATTCCTGTACAACACAGGGTTAAAAAATATAACCCCAGAGTGAACAAAGATCCTCAGAAATGCACATTCAAATGCTCACGGTACAGTTGTTCTCAAAAGAAAAGGCTTGGTTTTCTTGATTGGATCCTCAAAAAAGTGACAATATTACTATCTGTATACATAATATCTGCAGTGTTTAATCAAGTATGTTAAGAAATGCCTCTTTAGTAATATCTGCGGTGTCTAATCAAGTATGTTAGGAAATGCCTCTTTAGATTAAAGAACTCGCACCCCCATCTTCTCTCTCTGTGTATTATCTCTTTCTATGACAGTACAATAGCATAGCAGGATAAAACTACAAAATCGAAATAAAAACCAAAAACAAGCCAGCTCCAACTGGGATGAAACTAAAATCAGAAAAAAGAATATCATCATAAACTGTAGTCGATTGAACACAAGTCAACAACATTTTTTGTCTCCGTTCCATGCATATCTTGCTATTTGTAATTAAGCGTGAGAAAATTCGTAAAACCAAAAATATAACACACCTTTGGATGAAATAAAAAGCGGCCCGCTCTTGAAAATCTGCAACATAGATTATTATACTTGAGAACAAAAGAAGCAACAGACTCCGATCCATGAAACCAGAACTAAAAATCGATATCATCTAGATAAGCTACCTGATCAGCAATCATTATGATCTTGGTCTTGAGAAAAATAAAAGCGTGGGAAAGGGGGGGGGGATTACCGCATTGCCACCGTGAAAACGCATATTTTCAAGTTGTCCTGGTGCTGGAGGTGGAGGTGGAGGAGGGGGGCCGCCGTCTCCCTACATTTACGTCATTATGAATCACGTTGTGAATTAAAAGAAAAGGAAAACAAGAGTAAGAAATCATTTTGCAAATAAACCTTGGAAGATTCCGTGTTTTTGTTGTTAGTCATCACTTGATCGTCCAGGAATCACAAAATCACATAATGTGCCTTGTTTAGATGTTTGAAAAGGTGACGGGAAGACAATGAGGAGCGAGGGAGAGAGAAGCGTGAAGAAGGGAACGGAGGGAGACTTTAGTTTTTTCTTGTCCTTTGTTGCCTCCTGTGGGGTGGGGTGAAGGGGATTTCTTTTTTTGTTTTTCTTTTTCCTTCTATTTTCTTCTCTCTCTTTCTCACGATTTTTTATTTATTTTTTTACTTTTCTGGAATGTTTAGGGAGGGGGGAGAGAAATGAAATTCCAGCGGAAACCCGCTGGCAAAGCAAAAAAGGAGGAGGTCCAAAAGAGAGCAAGCAGGAGTCTCCCTCCTAATATGCTGCGCTTGTACACGTCACCCCTATTCTTCTTCCTCTTTCTCTTTCATCGAGACGTGGTGGAGGGATATTAATCATATTATTATGGAAAATCGGAAAGGATACCAATACGAGAGATATTCACACACACACACACACACAACACACACACATAGACCCACACACAATAGATTTATTGCCAGTGCTTCAATGCTGGCCGAGCAAATTCTTTTTTTGATGTAAAAAAAAATCAAATCCCGGGTTATTGATTCAAATAATAATTTAAATAATATAAAAAAATGACAATAATAAATAAAATAACAAAAAAATTAGATCTGGGTCTATCTAGATTATCAAACAATTAAATGTTAACCTAATAGAATGCAAACTATAAAAAATAACAAAGTCAAAACTCAAAAAAAAAATTAATTTTTAAAAAAAAACCAAGCAAATTTAGACGAACTTTCTAAACCAGGTCTTGTCTCAAAAACCTAACTCATTAAATCATGTATTTGGGTTCAATTAAAAAACTTAACTCTGAATTAATTTAATTTTAAATAATGAAAACGTTAAAAAAAACTCACAAAAGAAACAAAAGAATTATGACAAAATTTTAGAAAAAAAATTAAAAAGAATGAAATTTGAAAAAAAAAAAACAAAATAAATAACAATTAAAACAATGAGTATTAAATTTAAAAGATTAAAAAATTATAGAGATGAAATTGAGAAACATGTGTAATATAAATTATTAATAGATTAAAAAATAACATGAAATTAAATTAAAAAAAATACCCAATGGAATCAAACTATAAAAAATAAAAATAAAAACCCAAAAAATAATAGGAAAAACAATTTAAATTAATATTTATAGATTAAACTATTTTCACTTGCTAATTCTTCCAAGACACGTCCATAATAGCTGCAAACATCATAGATTATTTCTATTGTCTATATAGATTTGAAAAAAATTATTTTATAAAAAGTACTTTTAGTTAAGGTTGGTTTGAAAAATATATATTTAGTTAAAACTGTAGTTGAAATTGAAGTTAAATAAAAAGTAGTTTAATGTGTGTTGATTAAAAGAATGCTTTTTAAATTGAGGTTATAAAATAATTAAAAAATATGTATATTAATATTAATAGTTTTTAATTTAAATATTATAAATTTAACTACTGTTATTGTATCATGAAATAAATAATATTGATATCAAATATTTTTTATTATTACATTAAACTATGTGCAATTTCATCACATACGGAATCTATCAAATTAGGACTATATTTTCCATGATTTCTTAAGTGCGCAATAACAAAAATTGAATTTTTTATCATGTCATCAAGCAATCTCCTTCTAATTTTTCGAATAAAACACACAAAAAAAACACAATTTTTTTTCATTTTGAATAATGTCAAGTGAATAGCACTATTCACTTCAAGGGCACCGTTCACTCTTGAAGTAAACAGTGCCTAGATGAATTAATTCACTAGGGCACTGTTAACTACAAGAAGTAAACAGTGCCCAGGTGAATTAATTCACCTGGGCATTAGACGTGGCTGCGTGAGAAACAGCTAAGAGTTGCTTTTCACGAACCATTGTTTTTAACGGGCTCTATGTATACAGTAATTCATGTTTTATTATTAGCAAACGTATTGTTTACGCGGTTTGCTTTAAAAACAGCGGCAGTCACGGAAACAAACTGCCTTAATTTTACATTAAGTTTACACACAACTACACATTCAATCCATCTCTGCGACATATAATTATGAAATTCCCAGCACCATATCCACTTACCTGTTCGTCCTACACACATCCATATTAGTTCATAACATCATAGATTAATTTTACACTAAGTTTACACCCAACTACACATTCAATCCATTTTTTAACACAAATTTCACAATTTTCCATCCCTAATCAAGATGTGATGTGAGTGTGAATTTTCTTTCAGGATAATAACACGCGTGTGAGTGTGAATTTTCGGTCATGTGATGTGAGTGTGAACTACGAGGGTTTTTCCTTCTTGCTTTTTCTTGAATGTGACTATCTAGTTAGTAGTTTCTTGGTAGGAAAATTACCATTGATTTTTAACATGTCGCTCATTCCTTCTTCTTCTTCTTCTTCTTCTTCTTCTTTCAGGTTTACCTAATGATTCTCACAGCATGTTGAATTGGTCGGTGCCATGGACATGCTTTGCACCGCACAAATCGTGTCTATAAAGCAATTTCTCTGCCTCTCGTATATTATGTCGTCCATTATGCATCTTCACTTTTTTTTTCTAGGATTATTATGCGTGTATACAGTTGTTTGGTGCTCGATTGATCATCGTCCCGTATCAAGGGCAGAGACTTCTTTGTGGGGTCAAGGACTGGAGGTAAAGATCACTCGGTTTTTTTTATCATTTTGCAATTGATTATTTTCTTTTAATTATCACTCTAGTTATTAGAGATGATTATTTTCAGTTTAGTTTAATTTTTATAAAAAAATAATTAAATTGATTTTAAAAAAATTGAAACTGGGTCAAACTGACCGGTTTCAGTTTGGTTCAGTTGTTTTAAGGAAAAAACCAGTTCAAACCTGTTTAACTCAGTTTTTTCCGGTTTTGACTCGGTTTTTTCCGGGTTTTTTCGGTTTGGATCCGGTTCGGTTTTTTAAGTTTTTTGCTTATAAAACCAAAACCGAACCGAACCGGCTGATTTTTCAAAATTTTAATCGGTTTAATCGATTTTTTTATGATTTGGTTTTTTCAATTATTTTTTTTTATTTTCTTGATTTAATTAATTTTTTATTTTTTTTGCTTACTCTACTTGTCATTGATTGAATGGAACACCAGATTTATGGCAAGGAAAACCTAGTATTTTTTTTTTGTTTTAAAAGTTTTTTAAATTTTTTTATTTACTTAATATTAATATTTTTTAAAAAAATTTTATTGTAGGGTGATGTTAAAAATATTTTTTTTAGTATATATATTTTTTAATATATATTTTTTAAAAAAATATTTTCCACATTCATAAATACCCCTAGTGAATGCACTTTTTTACGGGACAGTGATTTTTTTCGATCCGAGAAAAAGAAGGGAAATAAATGAAACGAGAGGATTGGAAAAACCTTGTCTGCCCCTGTCGTTGTGTGAATCTTTAAACACGACAAACAAATACTGTCCTGTTCAAACCAAGAAGAAAAAAAAATCCATGATTAACATGGGAAGATGAGGTGTCGTGATCGGTGGCGTTGATATTGATACACCAGTAGCCTCCCGAATTTCTAGCGGAGCTGAAAAGGGCCGTGATTGCACAACAATCACGCCGCTGGTGCGATGTCCTGAGATCCCAGCTCCATCCAACTAAAAAGCCTAAACCACATCATTCACGTATCGCCCTTGATTCAGGGATGTTGTCGCCTTTTACTCTTGACGACCCTTGAGACTTGAGAGGACCATAAACACACGGGCCATTGGTGTTTTTCTTTTTACTTTCTCAGTAGTCTGACTGGATGCAAACGCTAATTGCGCTTTTAGCAAAGATGAGGGAACGTCAGGTAGATTTACTATGCCCATAGACACGCATAGCCATGCACTGTAGTGTAATTACCATCTTGACTTTTTCTTAAAATCAATGATCTTGTTGAGATAATTTGGTCTTTTCATGAAACCTTTAATTATTATTGAATTGGGGGGATAGAAATCCAGTGCTTTTTAATTTTTTAAAATATATTAAAATAACTTGATTACTCTTATAATAAAAAAATTCTTAAACTAGCATACATGGGTTTTTTTATTTTTTATTTTGTCATTGTCAAGTTGAACGAGATAAATTTATTCTTTTAATAAATATAAAATATTATCTAAATAAAAAACTGGTTGGCGCGTATTGAACTTCTTTACACTATTCAGGCAGTTCGAATGGTATATATGTCCCCGGTTTGGTTTGGCATCAATAACTTTTTTTTCTCTATATTTTCTTCATCTTCATCGATTTTCATGTCTGAACCTCTAAATTTTAAAAGCAACCATTTAATTTATTTTTTCTTTAGGTTTAGAATATGTACTCTTGATTGCTATTTGTTTTATTTGAAATGATTTATAGAATTAAGTTTTTTTAAAAAAAATTCATCATCCTTCAATTTTTCATCTGTCATGTTCTGTCTCAATTCTTTTTATTGTTATTTGTTTTGTTTTCAATCCTTTTTCTAACTGAATTTATTTTTTAATTTAATCCATCAACATTTGATTTCATTATATTTTTATATCAAACTCACTTTTTATTATTTTGATTATTGATTTTTATTTATTTTGATAATTTTCCTAGATTAAGATGTTTTTTATATTTCAATATAAATTGATTGAGAATTGAACTTTTTGGTTGAACCCGAGTCTAGAATTTCTTCATGGGTTATTGATTTGAAAACTTAACACAAATTTAAGAGATTCGCTTGATTTTTATTTTTTTTATGCTCGTTTTTTTTTCGATTTCGTCATTTAAAGTTTATTTATCTTATAAAATTCATCTCTAATTTTTTTATAACTCTTGAATTTGATTTTATATTTAATCCAGAGATCAATTAATACCCAATCAAGGCCCAACTATGTAAAAATAAAGGAAAAAAAAGAAAGACATGAACTGACCATTCAATCCCTTGAAAATCTGTTATTTCACATTTAACATGGATTTAGGCAGAGGTTAGAATGAAGATGCGTGAATTTTTTTAAAATCAGATCATTATCTGAACAAGGCTTTTTTTTCCATTTAAGAACACACAACATTAGCATGGCCAACCCAACATTAAAAGCTCAGGCTGCCAGGATCGAAATAAAGCCCAAACATGATAAGATTGAACCTCCCTGATTGCGTAACCTCTGTCCTTTCCTGCCAACTAGCTCAGTGCATCACGAGTTTCGATCAAGTTTTGTTTTCTAGTTGATTTCATGGCATTATTATTTTTTTTAATATTTTACTAGCCAGGGCACCCACTACGTGGACGAGATATTTTATTGTGTTCTTTTATTTTTTAATATTTAATAGTAAGTGCATCCTCATTCTACTGCAGGTTTAAGATTTCAAATTAATTTGTAACCTAGAAAGTGTCGGTGTTGTAAATATGCCGTTTGCTATTATGATATATTTTAAATTGAAAAACAAAAAAATAAAAAGATTTAATTGATATAAAAAAAATATCACAACGGTAGAGAAATTTATATTGATCACTATAAAAGTGTAATAGCTTTTCTGCCTCTTAATCTAAAAAACCTTACACTGCTTGTTAAAACCTTTTTACACGGTTCATTTATCATTTTCAAATTAACCGGGAACAACTAAGTTTCTTTTTATACTAAGTGCACAGTGAAACAATCAAGATATTTTTGAAATCAAAAATTCAAACCAAGAATGAAGCATATTTTTATATTTTTAAAACGATTTTTTTGTTATTGTATTTTAAGTTGGGGGTATTTTGATATTTATATAAATATAAAAAATAATAAACAATAAAAATACACAGCAAAACGATGAAAATACCTTTAAAATCAACAAATTTAAATATAAGGTCAAAAGGCATTTTCAGTTCTTCACCATGGTTTTTTGGTAATAATATAGTCAGCTCAATGACAGTTCTATATTTGGATAAATAAATAAAAAGGTGCGTGGGAGGCGCCAACATTTTTATGTTAGCGCGTGCAGCGTCTCCTAGCATAAAAAAATGCTTTTTTGTTGTCTAGTTTGAATTGTTGTTGTGCTCTCTTTCTGGTAATGCAACACGTGTCACCAATAAATTGTAATAGTATGGTTTGATTTCAATGGGCCTTTCTCTCTTTTTTTCTCCTTTTTTATTTTCTCCTAAAAAATTACAGCTTTATCCTTTTGGTTATTGGTATTTCAACTTCAATCCTTATGCTTTGAATTTTTAATTTTTGATCATGACCCTTTTATAAAAGTTGTATTTGTTTTCAATTTTATAATTCAATTATAATTTACCAAATATTATATTCTATAACATGGTTCTCGTTTTTAAATTTAAATTTTTTTCATTTGTCATTTTGTAAAAGTTTTAATGTTTTTTAATTTTATTTTTCAATTTAAGATTGATGATATTAGGTTTTCCAATTTATTTCTTATTGTTTTGATTTTTAATTTTTTTCTTGATCATTTTGTAAAAATTATTGTTTTTTTCAATTCTCCTTTTTAATTACAACATTTGTTTTTGTCTCTTGTGTTAATTTTGATTCTTATTCTTTTAATTTTTCTCATTCTATTACTAAATTATTATTTTTTTCAATTTCACCCTTCAATCAATTATATAATTTATTTTATTTTTTTTTAATTTTATTTTTTATCCTTGTTATTTTAATTGTTATTTTTTAAAAAATTCCATTGTATAATTATTATTATTTTTTCAATATTTCATTGATTAGGGATTAGACTTTATAGTTTTTCTAAATTATGAGCTTCGGGTCTAATAATTCAGGTCATAGGTTTAAAAAGTTAACATTGTTGTTTTTTTTTTAAAGGCTTTATGATTCTCTTTATTTTTTTTATTGATTTATTTCAATCGCATTATCTGAGTTATGGGTTTGACATGGTATCTTGGGTTGACTCAACGCTAATTAACATGATTAAAGGTTTGTCATGATCATCAGTGTTTTATGTTATTTTTTACTCCATTTCAACACTTGAACATTATTGTTTTTTACAAAAAAAAAAATCTAACCCTGCGGTGAAGCACCTACTACTCCGAGGATAGTAATGTCTAAACTTAATAAAATGAATTGAAAAGTATATGAATCATAAAATAATTATTAAAGCTAATTGAATATTAAAATGGTAAAGTAGATGTTCCTTGTAATCAATAAAAAATTATACGCACGTGTAAATATTTTACATTTTCTGTTCATTTTATTATATACTATCCAAGCTTAATAAAATGAATTAAAAAGTATATGAACGGATAAGTTGGAAAATAGTCATTAACGCTATATAAAAACTAAACTGGGAAATTGATATTAGTGTAGGAAGCAACAGATAGATTTCCATGTAAATATTTCACATAGATTATCCATTTATTTTTTATTTTTTATTTTTATCTATCTTAGAGGTTAGTTTTAGTTGTCACGTGGAAATGAACACATCACACAAATATAACTTATACATGAAGAACTAAAAAGAAAAAACTTCAAAGATGAATTACAGTAACCTCTTTGAAGTGTTATGGAATCACATAAACAATTTAAAAGATTATTTACTATTTTAAAAAATTAAAATAAATAATTTTTAAAATGAATAAAGGATGTTAATTAAAATACTTAGATTTAAATAACATGGTATATATACCATATTCTAAAACACACATAATCTCGACATGAATTATCTGAACATACTTTACCAGCATTAAAACCTAAAATCAATGGAAAGACGTCACAAAACAGTCATTCATTAATTATTAAACTTGTTGCATATATTGTATTAAGAGTTAATCATAATTTATTGCTTGTGTTTTATCAAAATAAATCAATTAATTTGCACAGCATCAAAGATATTTAAATAGTCCCTTGACCGTTATTGATTATGCTTAATTTAATAGTATTTTATTTCAAAAAATGCCTTCTTTTTTGTTTTCTCTTTCAATCTTTTTTTTTTCTTTTTACGGTGAACAAATCTTGGTGCTATAGGTTGAGATATTTTACCACCCACTCGCTGAATGGGCATCGAGAAAAAAAAACATTCATCGATAAAGAAGAGAGAAAGCTCTCAGATGGACAAATTCTAGCCTCCAGTAATCATAATTTTTGTGTTTTTAAATTAAATTTTAATAAAAAAATTTAATAAAAATGGTTTTTATATTTAATAATGCCTCATAAAATATAGAATGGGGTTGCTGTTGATTTTTAAAATATTTTTTTATTTAAAAATATATTAAAATAATATATTTTTTTATTTTTTAAAAATTATTTTTGAAATTAGCGTTTTAAAATGATCAAAAAAACACAAAAAAATAATTTAAAGTAAAAAAATTAAAAAGATTTAAATTTTTTTTAAAATATTTTTAAAACATAA
>Ga0325414_1000937_pt1 | contig 26564 bp, 13 predicted proteins | sample PopdelMetagenome_8_FD_206183 | JGI IMG/M metagenome (GOLD analysis project Ga0325414, IMG submission 206183) | Populus deltoides microbial communities from Bellville, Georgia, United States - Leaf-PdKOR-R3 | ecosystem: Host-associated > Plants > Phyllosphere > Phylloplane/Leaf | place: USA... | reverse complement strand
ATTAACAACTCCATGCTCTCTATTTCCTTAGATTTCATCCAGTAGTGGCATATGGTTTCTGTGTTTCTGCTTCTATTACATGTACCATGCGCAAGTCATTTATCTTTACTCCAATTCAGCTGCTTTCAATGCTTGTTTCAAGTCCAGTATACAACAAGATTATTAAACTTTCATTTTCGCACGTAGAGGAATTATACTGAGAAGCACTATAGTTTCTATGAGCATAGCAAGAAATATATCGGGGAAAAATGAAAATTCTATCTTGCCTCTAAAAGGGTTATCGTGGAATCATTGACTGAACCTGATGTGTTCTTTCTCGATGAAGAATTCGCTTCAACCAAAGCCCTGTTAGTAAAAAATCCTGGTTGTTTTGGCTGAGGCAATTTAGCTTCACCACACAACATTAAAACCACAGATAACATGCTTGGCCTGTCGTTTGGATTGCATTGCACGCATAATAGACCCACATGAATTGACCGTAGAACTTCAGGTAAATTGCATGATTCTTGTATTGGTTCAGTAATTAGTTCACAAGACCTGCCTTCTGTAAATAGTCCCCATGCCTGATAGCAATAATCATGTTATTGAAAGGAGATTCGGTATGTTGAATGAAGAAATTGTTTGGACTTTTACTTAAACTTACATGGCCAAGAAGGTTGAGGTTATGGTCTGGATGATAGAATCCTCTATTCCTGCTCCCACTCACTATCTCTATCACCAATACACCAAAGCTGAACACGTCTGATTTTATTGAGTAGAGCCCATCAATTGCATACTCTGGTGACATGTAGCCACTGCAGGCAAACATTGAATGTTGAATTGCATTGGCAAGTTAGGGGCATAAACAGCAACTGTTGGAGGTACTTACTATGTTCCCACCACCCTGTTTGTGTTGTCTTCAATTTGGTTTTCTCCAAAACTTCTAGCAAGGCCAAAGTCTGAAATTTTTGGATTCATGTTGTTATCTAATAAGATATTGCTTGCCTTCAGATCTCTGTGAATTATTCTTAGTCTTGAATCTTGGTGAAGGTAAAGAAGTCCACGGGCAATCCCATTGATAATGTGATAGCGCTGTGGCCAGTCTAGAAGTGTGCTCTGTGTTTGATCTGTCAATTTTTTACTCAAGTCAATGCATTAAAGAGACAGTCTCTAATTAACTTTTTAATGATATGGAGAGTTTCAAACCAAAAATAAGGAAGTCTAAGCTTTTTTTAGGCATAAACTCGTAAACCAACATCCTCTCATCTGCTTGAATGCAGCATCCCAGAAGCTTAACTAGATTCCTGTGTTGAAGTTTTGCAATATGTATGACTTCATTCTTGAACTCATCAAGTCCTTGTCTAGAACTCTTCGAGAGCCTCTTCACTGCTATTTCTTGTCCATCTTTCAGGAGTCCCTGAAAATTATCATTCCTTGCAATTAGCGAGGTCAGTTTGTATGTAAAATTTGAGAATATTTGCTTACTGCTGCATGTTACTTGCGTTTATTTGAACTCAAAAAAATTGGAACACTAGGTAAGGAATCACTTTTTCATCCATAAAGGGTAAGTTCAATCTATTGAATAGGTTTGAGATAATTATTACCAGATAACTACAATGGTGGCCAGGAGTTTCATATATGAATCATAGTGGCCGTGAAGAAATTGCATGATAGTTTATTGTATTATTACCTTATAAACAGGTCCGAAACCCCCTTGTCCTAGTTTATTGGCATGAGAGAAGTTGTTGGTGCTGCAAGAAATTGTACCAAAATCAAACAGCTGAAGTTCTGGATATTCCATCTTGCAGTTATCGTCTGCACTTCTTTTGAGAATACCTGTTTACAAAATAGAGCAGGAATGTAAAGGAAAGAAACAATCGATCTGTATTTTTTGATGAACTTGCATTTCATTGTCATTCGAGTATAATAGTGATTGTGATTTGTCCCTCGGATTACTACAGATCACGGTTCAGTGTAGAAAAATAACAGTGGGAAAGGAAAATAGTTAATTTCTATAGATTGAACAACTTACTGCCTTTCTTCTGCTTCTTTTTCCATAAAAACAAGACCATGACTAGACCAAGTAGCAGCACTCCTGTAGTTACCACAGAGATTACTATGATCCTCATTCGTTTTGTTTTATTGGATTTGGAGTCAATCCTCACATCAACATCATGATCTGACACAGGCAGTTGAGCAGAAAAACTGGGAGTTATAAATCAACAATAGGAAAATTCAACTAATCAATATTTTTTAGTTGGTCAGTTTAATTCGGAGAAATCCCACTAGCTGGACCTGTCTGCTTCAGTTATCAACCTAATTCATAGTAAACAATGTCGATGAATATTTTAGTTATCAGGATGGACCTCTATGGAAGCTGCATGATTCCAATCAATCTTATGCTGTTAGAAGTTACAATTACATTTACTGCTTTTGGTAAAGTAAATCAATTCATCATGTTGCCAGATTATATGCTTAGCTATTCATATTTTTGTATCCAATTCTCATATGCACTATGAGGTTACTTGGTTTTGTGTGCTTACACAGTCTCTCTTCAATGTATAATACCTGTCAATTCCCTGCTTCAAAGGATGAAAAAGAAAGCAAGAAAATTTGCATCTCTTGCATGCTTACACAGTCATTTTGTAGCTAATCTACTTTATATGTATTAGCTTTCAATGTTTTTAGAATCTCAGTATTAGAGTCTTTTTAGGTATGAGATAGCTTCGTACCTAGTTCTGATGCAGCCATCCTTGTATAAATGTCTTGCCCATTTTCATTCAATTGTCTCATATCAATCAGCTCACTGAACCAGAGCAAGCAGCCACTTCCTCCTTCCCTGATGTCCAAATTTGCATAAGCTGTACATGAGCAGTTCTTCATACACATGCTCTTGCACTCCTCAAGATTCATGTTCTTGTTAAGCCAGGATTTTCTTATATCTGGCAACTTTACACCAGAGTACTTTTGAAACCCATCTCCTGAGCAATTTAATGCAGTCCTTCTAGCACAACCATCTGACCAATCCATCATGTCCCAATCTTTTGGAACTTTTGGTAGAAACCCTTTCAAGCAACCACATACAGGGGAGCTGGTAATATCACAGCTCCCATATGCACCGCACAATGCATATCGACTACAATAATCATCAAATAGTGCCAGATAAAACGCCCAAACATCTGTTTGATCGGTCCAGGTAAAACGCTGGAAATTGCCATTTTGAGTTAGCACTAGCCTTGAAAGAATCGAGTTGTTAAGAAGCTGGTATCTGTAATATATTTCCTTGTCATTAAAAACAAACTCAAATTTGTATAGAGTGTTTGACCGTAATTGAGGGACCCCACTGAAACGTAGACCATTCCAGGGTCCAGACCGATACCGCACAATTGAATTCTCTGTCAGAATTTGCTCAGGATGTCCACTAGGATCATTTCTAAAAGTAAAGTTACCTCTAGATGGATCATCAGGCGACTTCCATGATGACAAGTACCGATCAAAGCCTGTTATTAAATCCTTCCCCATCTTCATCCCTGGCAGGAGTGTATCACACGGATAATCAAAACTTTGCCACAAGGAGTTTTCCAGGTCATCATCACCGTCTTCTTTGACAACAAGATTTCCTGAATCCAATAGCTGTGCAACTGGATTTCTTGCAGACCTTGATGAGTTTGTAGACCAAATGATGCTCCCATTTTGATTGAGAAGTTCTAGAATCCCCTCGCCTGTAATCTTTAACACACCTGATGAATTGGTGAGGGGGATTTCCCTGTTAGCAACCCAAACTACAGTCATGACAGATACTTTGTTGTACCATATTCCCAAGTATCGGTTTTTGGAGCTTCCTGGGCTGAAAAATCCCATTTTAAAGCTTCCATCAGCAGAGACCATACTGCCTCCATCTCTGATAGATTGAGTTGTATTTATGATGTCAACTGCAGTGGTTATCGTTATGATCAGCAACAAAATGGTGATATAAAGAAGTTTAGAAATGCTGTCCACAGATGCTCTCATTATTTTTCCGACAATGAACTTTGTTAAGGTAATGCTTGAGTAAACTTGTTTCTTTCTTTTAAATTGATTTTGGTGAGCAAGTGATGAATTAGAGTCGTGGGAATTCCTCATTTTGTATGATTTTCAATATTTTTCTCTTATTGTCTCTGAAATTGACCCTCCATCGTTTGAATGAGAATAGTAAAATAAGACTACTCGATGCTGACGATTTGAATCCCTGTCTACATATCCATTTGTCTCTCGTCAATGCTTGCAAAGGCCAAACGTTTCCTCTGTGATGCGTGGTCGGTTTATTTTAACATCCATTTCTGTAACGAAAAATAAATAAATTAATGTCTTTCTTTAATAAATAAATTAGTAGTCTTTGTCTTTCTTCTCGACCTTTGAAGAGTAGTTAAATTTCTTGCTAAAATATCGTTAACTATATTATATTATATAATTATTTAGCAGTTGTCAATTAAACACAGTAAAATTTTCCACCGTATAAATGCCGCTGTCCCTACTCTGGAAATTTGGTTGCCAGGAAAAGCTGCGGCATTGATTAATCAATTATAGCCCAACAGGAAGTCCATTCTCATGTAACTAGTCAATCTACCAGTTAGAAGCGTCCACAAAACCTAAAAAAAACACTAAAAAATGACGCAAAGCAAACACCTTAAAAGATTAAAATTCTAAGTTTAGAGATAAAAACATAATTATAAAGTTAAATTGATTTACTTAATTAATTTTAAACATACTCTATATTAATCAAATCTAACAGACCCGATTAATCTTCATTATTGGGTCAACTATTCAACTGAAATGATTAAATAATTGATTGATTTATACTAACCAACCAACCACCAACATCAAACTAGCTGGTTGACTGGTTTAAATCAACCAATTAATAGGTTGATTAGGATTTTCAGAATCCCGATTTGTTAGTTTTCAAATCTGCATATCCTAAAAACAAACAATTTTCTTCAAAACATGTAATTCCAATCATCTAAACAATTCGTTTTAAATCAACTAACACCTTAAAACTTCAATTACACCTCTAAAATCATCCATATATCAAATCAATACATTAACCATCATAAAAACCTTAAAACACTTTTTTAATCCACTAACTATCAAATCCCTAATTGAAAACAACAAAAGAGTAAACCATTTACTTACTTCTTCAACCTTCTCAAAACCTAAAAGCTTAAGTTTAGATAGAGCTTAATTCTTGGTATATTTAAGAGAAAATGTTACAATAGGGGAGCGAAAAAAGAAAAAGGAAAAACAAATTCTCTAGCAAAGAATTTCTCTTTAAATACATAGATTAGGTTGGGCTCTTGGGTTATACTTAGGCTTGGGTTTGGTGGGCCACATCATGGGCCGTCTAGGTCTAACATGACCGTCAAACCCAATGCTCTTGGGTCAGACATGGCCGCCAGATCCTAGAGCTGTGGGTCTAACATGGTTGCCAGACCTAGACGCGCAAGTGTGGTGACTCAAGCACAGGTTTGGGTCTGGCATGGTTGTCAGACCCAAGCATCGTAGGTGTGACAAATCATGTTAGATCTGACAAACAACAGATAAAAAGGATGATTGTGCAATTTGGTTGTCAACAGAGAGAAAAGAAAGAAAGAAACGCAAACAATTGATTATCAGCGGTAATCTAACCATTATCTGTCTATACATGCCACACCATGTGGAAGAGGGCACGACTGTGCATCTAGTGAGATAGTGGATAGCCAGATTTGGCTACCGGAAAGCGTCACATGCTCCTTTTTAATGGCGTAGACGCTATCTACTCACTAGGGATGAAAAAAGAAACGTCTCTTGATCTACAGTGATTTCTCTATACTATTTAACTTTTATCATAATTGCGAGAGATCTCAATCATGGCATAGAAATATGATATATTTTTATTGTAAGAAGAAATTAGGCCTAATTAAAAATTTAACTGAATTCTCATTTAGGATTTTCATTTTATTGTATTTTTTAAAATTATCTTATAAAATATTCTATAAATATTAAGTTAAATTGAATAGTCATGTTTAGGTAGCTAGATGTACAATAGCTTGTGAATTATTTTTTATTTGGTATTTGGATATATTAATGACACAACAAATAAATATAGTTTATTATTTTATTCTCATAAATTGAGAATAATTCAGAATTTAAATTGAATATACATCGATAATTTTTATTTTATTTTGAAATAAATTTAATGAATAATTCTAGTTTAAAATTAATTATTTTGAATAAGTATGTTTAAATGAGTAAATATGTATTTCTATTTGACATTTAAGTTCATCAAATGATAGAAAAAATAATAATACATGGTTCTATTTATTAGTTATTGTATGTAAGAAAAACAGCAGGCAAATTAAAAACCTCATCGGTAACAAACACTACAAACCCGTTCGATGAATTTTTAATGATGCAATTGCTAACCTCTCACTGCAGGCTCTTTCCAGGTCTTGCACCACTCGTTAAGCGCTTATACTTGCCTTTTGGACCTTGTTCTTGGTCTTAACAGTTTGTCCACCCAACCCATTGAAAGCGTCTGATCACTATTTTGATTCAGCAAGTGTTCGACGAAAATCCTCAACGAGAAACGGTGTCACGGCGTGCAGAGATTTTGCAATGCAAATACCAAGTACCAAGGCATCCATTTTAGCCTCTCAAATGGGCACAGCACACACGCTCCTTAATGCGAACCCAGAAAGGAATTGAAGCTAACTCTACAGACTACAAATGTGCCACTATAAAGGTAAATACCTTCAAGCTCCAATTCTTGAAATTTGTGTTTGCCTCTTATTGTTGTCATTTCCAGTGGTGGCATGTGATTTTTCTCTTTAGATATATGCAAGCATAATTTTTGTTTTTTTAACTCCATTTGAGATCTCCCTCCTTGCTTTCTAGATGTTAACGTACATGCCTAGTACGCTAGTAGGAGTATTATAATTTTTTTGCTCTTTCTTCAATTACTTTCCTGTGCACTTAATCCAAATGTCTGGCAATTTTGAGCTTCATTGCTGATGCATAAAGTTGTGCTTGAACAAAATACATTATTTTTATGCTGATAAAAAGAAGAAGAAGCTAGAAGCAACTAAAAATTTCTGCAAATACATGGCAGATACAAATCTACCGTGCCTCTAACAGGGAGAGCGAGCATCCGTTTGCAGAACATGGTTTGTTCTTACTTAATGAATGGCTTGCTTCAATAAGATCCCTTCCAGTAAAAAAACCTGGATGTTTAGGCTGAGGCAATTCATCTTCATTACCCAGCATCAAAACCACCTGTGACATGTTCGGCCTATCTTTTGCATTTTCTTGCACACATAATAGACCTATGTGAATCGACCGTAGAACTTCAGATAATTTGCAAGTTTCAAATATAAATCCCCCAACCAGCTCCACATGCCTGCCTTCTTTAAACAGTCTCCAAGCCTGATTTTTGAAATTTAACCACGTCATTTGAAAGAAAGAAACGTGGTTTCAGAAAACAAGAAAATGCAACAATTATGACACTTACATGCCCAAGAAGGTTGAGTTGGTGGTCTGGGTGGCAGAACCCTCTGTTCCTGTACCCACTTACTATCTCTAGCACCAATACACCAAAGCTGAAGACATCAGATTTTAGCGAGTAGAGTCCATGATTTGCGTACTCTGGGGATATGTAGCCACTGTACGTACACAGAATGTTAGTGTTAGATTGCATTTGTGGGCAATAGAAATAAATTAGAGATGCTTGATAGACTTACTATGTACCAGCCACTTTGTTTGTGTTGGCTTCAGTTTCATTTCCTCCAAAACATCTAGCCAGGCCAAAGTCTGAAATTTTTGGATTCATCTCTAAATCTAATAAAACATTGCTGGCTTTCAGATCTCTATGAATTACTCTTAATCTTGAATCTTGATGAAGGTAAAGGAGTCCACAAGCAATCCCATTGATAATGTGGCAGCGCTGAGGCCAATCTAGAAGTAAGCTTTTTGCTTCATCTGCCCAATTTTTTTTACCAAAGCCAATCCATTCTGGTTTTTATCAATTCATAAATGCATGTACAAGAATAAGAAAAAAACATGATGCATAGTGAACACTCGCTTAATTTCTCTCCGAGAAAGTGGAGAAAATTCTTCCTCACCAACCATTTTCCTAAGGGGCTTGAATGAAACTCAACAAATGTTTGTTTTTGGTGCTTTTGGTTCGCACTTTCTCCTCAAAGTTGTGTTCTAATTGATCTATGATACTACATAGAGTTGGATAATGAAAACAATCGAGTATAATAATTGAGCTATATTTTTGCAGGTTGAGAAATCCTAACCGAAAATAAAGAAGTCCAAGCTTTTGTTAGGCAAAAACTCGTAGATCAACATCTTTTCCTCTCCTTCAATGCAACATCCTAGAAGCTTCACGAGATTCCGGTGCTGAAGCTTCACAATATTCTTGACTTCATTTTTGAACTCGTCAAGTCCTTGTCTTGAATTCTTAGAGAGCCTCTTCACAGCCATTTCTCGTCCATCTTTCAAAGTCCCCTGAAAATGATCAGTGAATATCACAAGCAAATTAAGTCGTACATTGTCTTGAAAATTTTGAGAATACTACTGTGGTCTGTTGGAACCAAATGGTTGTTGTTTTGCACTTGAAAAATGGTTTATCCAGTGGTTGAATATTTCCAAAGAAATTAATACCGGAGAACTAGTTAATGCCGAAAAACAGCATTGCCATTTTTCAGATTATTACCTTATAAACAAGTCCAAAGCCCCCTTCTCCCAGTTTATTTTCGTCTGAAAAGTTTCTGGTTGCAAAAGCCATGGTATCAAAATCAAACACCGGTAATTCCAGAGCTTCTTTCTTGTGCTTGTAATTTGAACTTCTTCCCGAACCACCTGATATGTTTCCTGCAAGCAGAATTGGTAGAAATAGAAAAGAAACAAGGGATCACTAATTTCTGTTAAACTCAAATTTACTTGAGACGTAAAAGATAATGAGCTCTTAATATTTTGTTGATGTACCATAGCTTGCTGAAATCAAATTGGAAAACGAACTAAAATGTGTTTTTCGAAATTGAAGGAGAGGGATGGAAGAGCTTAGACTTTCATATGGTGTAAATAACTTACTGTTTTTCTGCTGCTTCCTTTTCCAAACATACAAGACCACTGCTACGATAAGTACTAGAACTCCTGTAGACAATGCAGTGCTTACCATGATCCTTCTCTTCACATTGGATTTAGCATTAACCTTTGCAGCATCACCATCATCTACAGAATCGCAGAGAGATGGGGAATCAAAAGACTAATTAAATGCCAAAAAAAGGCCTAGTCTTCGTTAATTAGGTAGCATGGCTGGAAAATTTACGTTAGCTCTGGTCAGGCAATCTTCCATCATATTACCAAGTGATATGTCTAGGCGTTGATTTTATTATATTTCAAGATCTTCTATGCCAAATTAGATAATGAGCTATGAATGCTAAGTTATCATGCTATTTACACAGGGTAACACAAGTATACTTGTTTACAGAACACTCTCAGCGGGACATATTCTTCTCAAGCAGTTGATTTCCCATCTTAGCTTTTGCTTAGCTTAATATTTAAACATGATTTTGGAAGATAATCTTAATTTATAACATACTACAAGTTCCTATAATCGATAAGTAATAGATACTGCCTTTTCTAGTCTGAGGATAAATTCATACCTTGTTCTGATGCAGCCATCCGTATATAAATGTCTTGCTCATTTTCAATGAAAATTCTACTATCAATCAGGTCACCAAACCAGAGCAAGCACCCACTTCCTCCATCCCTGATGTCCAAATTTGAATATGCGGTGCAGCTGCAATTCTTCAAGCATGTGCTCTTGCACTCCTCAAGATCCATACTCTTGTTGAACCATGATGTTTTTGTCTCAGGCAACTTGGCACCAGACAGCTTTCGAAACTCATCTCCAGAGCAATTTAGAGGAATCTTTCTAACACAGCCACTTGACCAATCCATTGCATCCCAGTCTTTTTTAATTTTTGGAACAAATCCATTCAAGCAATCACACACTGGAGAGTTGCTTATACTACAGATGCCATTCGCACCGCATAGTGAATAGCGTTCACAATTATCTGTATTTGCTGTGCCATAAAGCAGCCAACTTTGTGTTTTATCAACCCAAACAAAGTTCGAGATATCACCATTCTGACTTGCCACGACCCTCCAAAGTTTAGACCTATTAAGAAGATGATATCTGTAAAATATCTCCTTGTCGTTAAAAACAAATCCAAATGTGTATACGGGATTTGGTTTTAAATGAGGCGTCCCGCTGAACCGCATACCATTCCATGGACCAGACCGATACTTCACCCTCGAATCCTCCATCACAAGAATCTCAGGATATCCATAAGGAACAAGTATATATGTAATATTACCTCTGGAAGGATCATCAGGTGACTTCCATGATGTCATGTACCAATCCATGCCTGTTATTCTATTCCGTCCTTGCTTCATGTCTGGCATGAACGTATCACTTGGATGTTCAAAACTCTGCCACAAGGAATTTTCCAAGTTATCATCACCTTCCTCTTTCACAACAAGATTTCCTGAATCCAAAAGCTGTGCAACTGGATTCATCGCAGGTCTCGATATGTTAGAAGACCATATCAAGCTCCCACTCCGATTGAGAAGAACAAGGATTCCTTGGTTGGTAAGCCTTAAAATTACTCCTGATGAGTCATTAAGTGGAGTTTCTCTGTTGGCAACCCAAACTGCTGTCTGCACAGATATTTTGCTGTACCATATCCCCAAGTACCGGTTTTTCGATTTACCTGGGCTGAAAAATCCTAATTCATAGGTTCCGCCTGCTGAAACAATGGCATCACCTTCTCTAACAAGCTGAGTTGTATTTATGGTATCAATTGCAGTGGAACTTTCTATAATTAACAGCAAAGAGGAGCAGAATAGAAGCATGGGAAAGTATTTCATTGCTACTCTTTTTTCTTTTTCTTTTTTTTTTATCATCAAGCTTGGATGTGAAAATATACTTCGCAAAAAACAGCATATTTATTTAAGACCAAGTACAGTTTGTCTGCCCGAAACAGTTCCATTCCATTTGTTAGTGGTAGGTGTTATTTCTACATGACAATGACAAGCAAAATTGATAGTGAAGTGAATGCTCGTAGGAAGTGGTGGTTTAATCTAAAGCCAACAGTTTAATTGATGTTTATAATTTTAAGGAACTGTTTAATTGGTTGCTTGACTGTACAGGGTCATTAGCATTGAGTCAAAATCCACTGACCAAATCAGTGTGAACTTCTGTTGACCCACGTCTTCTTTTTAGTCAATCCGGAGTGGAGTCAATTATGCTTCTACATAATGGATCTGTTTTAAGTAATTTCTTTAGCCTTATCTTGTTTGATCAAAGATTTTAGGAACCTTTATGGAGATTGTCTCTAGAAATTGGTTTATACCTTTCTATGGCACTCCTAAGTATACTTTTTGCAGGAAGCTCAAATCTCTAAAGAGACCATTGAGGGAACTCAATAAGCTCCACTTCAGCCATATTTCTGAACGTGTATCAAGACTTGAAACTGAGTTAGATCTTCATCAAATTGCACGTCACCATGACAGAGACAACTCTCTTCTATTAGAGCAAGACAAACTCCTTCGATTGAAGTTATTGAGGTTGAAATTTACAGAAAACATGTTCTTTAGCTAGAAAGTCAAACACAATTTTCTTAAAGAGAGTGACAAGGGCTCCAGGTTTTTTCATGCCCTCATAAGTTAGAACCACCGGAGAAATTTTATTCCAACCATTCAGCGTAGCCATGGTAATCTTAGCACCTCTTTGGAAGAAGTGGGAGCTGAATTTGTGCAATACTACCAGTGTTTGCTTAGTACTTTAAAAGCTACTATCCCCCTATATAGTGCTATTATCCAATGTGGGCCTTGCATAGATCCAAGTTCTCATGATTTTCTCCTTTCTCCAGTTTCCAATGAGGACATTCGAAAGGCTATGTTCAGTATTGAGAATGAGAAAGCTCCTGGTCCCGATGGCTACCCCTCTTTTCTTCAAGCAAGCCTGGGGTGTTGTGGGGAGAGATTTTTGTGCTGCTGTGCAAGACTTTTTCATCTCTGCCAGACTTCTCAAACAAATTAATCACTTAGTCATTGCTTTTGTCCCCAAATCGGCAAATGTATCCTCTATAAGTGACTTCGAGCCGATCTCATGCTGCAATGTGATCTATAAGGTTATTGCCAAAATTCTTGCTGGTTGCCTTGCTCGTGTTTTGTCCGGCATCATCAGCCCCATGCATCATGCTTTCTTGGGTGGCAGATTAATGAGTGATAATATTAACTTAGTTCAAGAACTTCTTCGGCAGTATAACAGGAAACGGTCATCCCCTCGTTGTCAAAGGAAAATTGATTTTCGAAAGGCTTTTGACTCAGTCCAGTGGAACTTTATAGGGGATCTATTACGGCAGTTTGGCTTCCTTAAGAGATTTGTTCACCTTATCATGCAATGTGTTTCCACAACCTCCTTCTCTATTGTTGTAAATGGTGATTTGTATGGGTTCTTTCCTGGGAAAAGTGGGGTGCGGCAAAGAGACCATTTGTCCCCCTATTTGTTTATTTGTTGCATGGAATACTTTTCTAGGATGCTCATACTTGCTTGCAGGCAGCCTGGCTTTCGGTTCCATCCAAAATGTGGTATCCACGACATTAGCCACCTCGCTTTTACGGATGATGTCTTACTGCTTTCTTGTAGGGATTGCTCTTCAGTTAATGGTATTTTCCAGCAGCTTACAAACTTTGGCAAGACTGCAGGGTTGGATATTAATCTGAGCAAGTCTTTAATTTGGAGGTGTTAGTCCCAGTCATAAGCTAAGTATTCTTCATACTACAGGCTTTCGTGAAGGATGCTTTCCTTTCACTTATCTTGGAGTCCCCCTGAGCCCTCATAGGCTTCTTGCTAGTAAGTTTTCCCCTCTCCTACATTCCTTGGAATTGTCTGTTTAAGGCTGGATTGGCAAGCACCTCACTTTTGTTAGAAGGCTAGAGCTCTTGAGATCTGTTTTATATGGGAAGGTGTAGTTTTGGCTGAACATCTTCCCACTGCCAAAGATTGTTATCAAACAAATCACTAGCATATTCAGGAACTTCCTCTGGACTGGGGATGTTAGGAAAAACACTTCTGCTTTGGTTGCTTGAAAATATGTTTGCCTGCCTAGGGCAAAAGGAGACCTTGGATTGTTCGATATCAAAACTCGCAACAGGAGTTTTCTTGCAAAGCAGCTTTGGAATATCCATCTCAAATCTGATTCTGTCTGGATAGATTGGGTGCACCATTTCTACCTGCGCAATGGAACTATTTGGACTGCTTCTACCCACCATTCTTCCTCTCCCCTGTGGAAGTCTATTATCTTTCTTAAAGACTACACCATCCGGCAATGTGGAAGTCAATTTAGGAGTATTGCATTGATGAGTGGCTAGAATTATGGAATGGATAATTTTTTTTCTCATACTTATAACTTCTTTTGACCATCTGACTCGTCAGTCTCATGGGAAAGAGTTGTATGGGAAAAGTGGTCTCTGTCAAAGCCTGCTTCATCTTGTGGCTGGCAATTTAGCGGAAGCTTCGAACTCGAGATATGTTGCCTTTTCTTCTTAGTGATCCCCTTTGTGTGTTCTGCCAGCATGATGAGGAATCGCATGACCATTTGTTTTTTGCATGTGAATGGACATCCTGCTTGTGGGGAAAGATTAAGTCCTGGCTGCGGATTGGCAGGAGCATGACGACTTTGTATAGTGCTCTACGTGGTCTGAGGTTTAGGAAAAGCAACCTTGAAGCTCGAATGCGAAGAGCTTCCTTAGGCATTGGTGTCTACCTTATATAGGAAGAAAGGAACAAGCGGATATTTGAAGGAAAGTGTTTGGGGGTTGATAGAGTCTTCAGGAGATTTCAAATCTTATTCTACATAATATTTCACTTCCATGTCGCGGGCCCCTCCCGACTGGATGTTGGCTAAGTTTATTTTGCTTTTATTGTTGGGGTTGCAGGCCTCCTATTAATGGCCCTTTTGTGTTTCAGTAGTCGTTGGTGGTTCTCTTATGTTTCAGCTGCAAATTGCGTCAGCTGTTGGATTTTCTTTTGGTTGGTATTCTTTTTGGTTGGTTATCTTTGGCACTTGCTGGATCCTGGGTTCCTTAGCTAAACGATGTCATACTTTTGGATCTCTCTCTAGGTAGTTGTCTCCCTGTATTTTTAATGAATAGGAGCATGTTCCCTTTTGCTTCTAATTTTGTATATATGACTTGCCAACTTCTTGGCCTGTTTTATTTTGATCTATCATATTCTTACATTTGATTAAAAAAAAAAGATTTTATGAACCTTATCAACACTTGATTTCCAGGGGTAGCATGTGGGGTTGAGTGGTTTGACGTATTTTCCTCCTTTTCACTCATTTGATGACTGTTTCCTCTCTGATTTTCTATTGTCAATTTAAGGTTAGTGTCTTTTTGTTATTATGTCCTTTTCCATTATGTTTCTTTGGTTATTTCTGGGCTCCTTCATCTATTTTTTTTGTTTTTTGCATTACAATGGGAGAAAGGCGATTGATTCTTGATGATTTGAAGCCTGCCTAGCTTGATGAAATATAAACTTTCTTGCCTCTAATTATTTTCTTCTGAAAAGTTCCTGGTTGCAAAAGCCATAGTATCAAAATCAAACAACGGTAATTCCATATTGTTAAATCTCTCTAGAAATCTTCTTGCTTCTTTGAAGCATGGATAGATAAAATGGTCTTTACTTTATTAGGATTCATCTTTATTCTTTAGTTATTTACCACGAATCCTAATAACTTTTCAGATTTTACTCCAAATAAATATTTTGCAGGGTTGAGCCTCAATTTGTACTTCCTTAATCTCTCAAACAACTTTTTTAAAACCTGGACATGACTCTCTCTTTTCTTGAACTTGGCAATCATATCATCCAGATATACCTTAATTTTTTTGATGCATCATAGCATGAAATAAAGTCACCATGGTCCTCTAGTAAGTGGCTTCTGCATTCAACCCACATGGCATAACCTTGTAACAGAAGGATCCTGGGGTGTAACAAAGGTCATTTTCTCTTTATGTTCTGGAGCCATTTTTATCTAGTTGTACCCTGAGAAGCCATCCATAAAGGAATACATGGAATTGCATGTAGTGTTGTCGACCAAAACATTTATATATGGCAAGGGAAAGTCATTTTTAGGGTTAGCCATGTTTAAATCCTTAAAGCCTACGCAGACTCTGATCTTTTTTTTTTCTATGTTAGATAACCATTGTGAATATTTAGCTATGTATAAAAAAGTCAGTGTTCCATTGCTTCTTAATTTCTGCCTTGACTTTGATCAGGACATCTGGGTAGTTTTTTTTTAACTTTTGTTTGACCGGTCTACATCTTTCTACAAGTGGTACCATGTGTACTACGATAACTTTATCCAAACCATGAATATCCTCATAAGACCAAACAAAAACATTTGTATATTCTTATAGTAGAGCAATCATTTTTTTTTTTTAGGGGTGATAAAGGTTCCCATTTTCATTTCTCTTTTAACCTACTCATCACCCACGTTTATGGTCTCAAGTTCTTCTCTAGCAAGTTTTCAGGTCTTTTCATATTGCTCTATTAATTTTATGAATTCTCTAATATTGTTTTCATCCCATTCTTCTTCTTCTTCCACAACTACTACATATTTGTTAAAGTTTGACCATTCATTCTTGGTGCAAGGTGTATGTAGTATTATGAAAGATCCGCTTTCATGATTCTTGAAAGCAAAAGGTGTTCGGCATAAATGCACAATAAGAAATAAAGATATAATTTTAGAAAATGCATGATCTCATTATTTAGAAAAGGTTGGTTCAATAACAAAGATAAAACTTAGTTGATATCGTGATCCTCGATTGTCAACCATGAACAAGAGAAACAAGCAAGCAAAATCAGAGATAACAGCATTTTGAGACAAGTAATGTTGGTTTACATTTTAAACATCATTAGAGCTTCTTATGTCATCTAGTTTTGAAACTTCTCGCCCTTAGCCAACTTTCATGTGAAGGTATTGGAGGAGACTTCTTCCAAAGTATGGATGGTTAGCTATGGCAGCATTTCATCCTTTTTTCCAGGCTATGTTCGTTTGGCATCCCTTCTGACCTTATCTTCCTCCAAGGTAAACATGTTCATTGTAGAGTAGTAGACCTTAGGTGAGGGGTTTATGTTTCATAACCTCCAATGTACATGAAAATTATAAGCAAATGCATGATTATGATGCATATATATATGCCAATGTCTATTGAATATGGATTTAGCCTTTCCAATAACGACTAATGGCCACCACTTTGCTTGTGTAATGAGCGTGGATTCTTTTATCATATATTTTGTTAAGAGTAATTCTGCTCAAGTCGTTGCTTTAAATCATACTTATCAAGAGACAGATTTTACATAAAAGATGGTCAAAGCCTTTTTTTCATTAATAATATTGACAAGTTCATTACATTGTTTTTGGAAAAGAAAATACAAGGAAGGAAAAGGAAAAGTTCATATGTCTTTCTCTTCAACAACATCTCTAGCCAAAGGTAAGAAAGCAAAACCATGATTCTTAATTTTTCCTAGAAAAGCATCATTCACAGCTAAGCTTTGCTAGTAGCAAAGGATGTCTCCTCCCACCTTTCAGACATTGACCCTAACAATTTAGGTATGTTTGGCAACTTCATCCATTTTGGTCATCTTTTCTATGAGCAACATGTTGCTTTGGTTTAAGGCATTGTTGTTAACGTTGATATGGTCTTTATGTTTTTCTAATACTATTAATTTCTCATTTAAGTGCTTTCTCTTTTTTCATTCTTTATCGAGCTTTACCCTCATCACTTTTACTTCATTCTTCTTAATCACTAGATATGTTTCAATAGCTCTAACTCCCTTGCCTTTTCCTTCAACCCTTGTTATCTCTTATGTTTTAGCTAGTTGACTTTTCATCATCATATATTTCTTGTTTAGCTCCTCATATTTCTCAATTTTGTATATCAGCTCTGCTTAAACCTATGTAAATTTATCTTGATAATATCCAACGCTTCCTTGATAGTCATTAAAGTCAGACTCTAATGCTTGAAGTTCGAAGTTGTTTTACATCCAAATCAGATCCAATTCTCCTTTCTCTTTCTCAGATTCTTCCATTACAACCTTCTCTTTACTCAATTGTAGCTCTAGTTATGTTATTTTGCATCTCTAGATTGAACTTGCTCATCTAAAAATGCTCTCTTTTTGTCTCCTTCCAGCACCATTGTTTCTAAAGTTGTCTTGTCTCTCTTGCTCTTGCTCAACTCTGTTTGAAGCTTTTCTATTTGCTCTTTCAACTCCTCTTAATTGTTGACCTTTTTTTTCTTTTAATTAGCTCTTTTACAACTTGTGAAAGTCCAACTTCAGAGTGTGGCATCCTATGAACAATGGTCATGGTCAAATATATACATCTCGTATACTCCTCACTTATGCTAGGGTCTCTAAACTTTAAATTCTTTTTTTATTTTATTAGAACCAAGTGCTTCCAATCTTGTTTGATAATTTCCAAGACCTCATGTGCAGACATATATTTGAATAACTTTAAAAATTAGGCAAGTCTAACAGTTATCAAGACGTATTGTATTCCCCCTAATTGTCTTACTACAAGGTTGGAGCATAACTTACATAACTTGTAATCCCGACTATAAGTACCTAGCATCTTTACCCACAACTCATTAGGACATCTATTGTTATGACTCATAGGGCTTTTCAGTTAAAATTGCTATTAGGCAACTCTTGCAGCTTCTTTATCCAACCGTGATGATATGAACCTTGTGATCACGTGGTCATGCAACTCATAATTAAAATTGAGATTCAATCCCTGAAAGCCAAAAGAGATCTGATAGGAGTGTGACACAATGAAAACTTATCATAAGGCACCAACACTATTAAAATGAAGTCGAATGACACCACAAAGCTAGTAAATATTTGATAAATCAAATTCAATTTGTTTAAGAACCAAATAATACAAGAATCTCTCTTACACGTTAAAACTGAAAAGTTTAAAAGTATTATTCATCAATGGTTTTTTTTTTAAATTTAGGCTTTACATATGTTTAAATAGTTCTGAAAAATTAATCCTAATAGATCTATCCTTGAGGGATATATTGACTCATTTACAAAAACTGACTCAAAACTTTTACTAGTAAGCCCAAATCCTGATCCAAACAAGTCTTGGATCTTAGTTGAAAATCAAAGTATTAACTAAGCTCAAACATAGAAATAATAATGAAAACAACAAGTCTAGACAGTAGCTTGTTGATGTCGCATTTACTAGAAAGAAAAATAAGATAAAATATCTTAATTCCCTAGCTTAAATACCTTTTGGCAAAGATCTATCATCCTAGATACTCTAGGATTGCTTAGCCAACTTTTAAAGTCCTTTAGATGCTAGGAAATTTGATCTGAATCAAAATTTAATTGTTGAAGTCTTATTTCCTTATAGGACTAGGATTTCACTTCAAAACATGGAAAACATTCTTAGAAATTAAATCCCCCTGTAGTCGTTCTTCACTTTCCTTCATTGACTAGAAGAATCAAATCTTTAGCATTAAATAATCTTTACAAGTCTAGGATTCAAATCTAACAACCTTTTTTGGTTTCCTTACATGACTAGGAAACTTCCTCCTTTATTGCTAAATATTCTCCTAAATAATTGAGATAATAATGAATGAATTTCCCTTTTAATTAGAAGAATATTTTGTTAATCCTTATAAGAAAAAGATCTTAGCATCTTAATTAGCCCAAGTCAATTTTGGACCTCATATGGCCCAAACTCATACTCATTAATATAACCCAAACCAGACCCGATACAAGCTCCCAACAAGCCTACTTTGTTGCCCAAATCAGACCCATACATAGGTTGACCTGATTTGGCCAAATGAAACATCAAAAAGATTGGATTGAACTCAATATCATGCACAAACCAAAGCTGGCTAAAACTATCCCACGCCAAAAAACCCATCATGACCGAATGGAACACAAGCTAAATTCCAAGGAAAAATAAAATCATGATCGAATAGCCTCCCCATCAAACTAAAGCACAAAATCAAAGGCCCTTCATGAGAAATTCGTAGTTGAATCATATCATTTGATTATCCAAGCTTCCCTATTCTTCTTCTTCCACCAACTTTAAAAGGCTTTGGTTAAACCACAAAAAAATATTGAAGATTGGTTTTCTTGTTTCAATATGACTCACCATCCATATGTATAATAAGTATGTGCAACATCTCACTGCCTCCTTTCCATTTCTTCTACAATAGTTAAGGGTTAGGATGCTTTCAGCCAATATAATAGCAACATGGTTAATCTAGGTGTTTTCATACTCTACAAATGCAACATCAACTTCTAAACTTATTATACATATTAAGCTTGGAAACAACACAGGATCAAATATGTTTGAAGCAATCAATTTATCTCTTTCTATCATAGATCAATGTTTTGACTTTTCCTCTCTAACTCAGCTTTTAACAGTTTCCACTTCATACCACTAGCATTCTTTTCTAAGAACTTAGTCAGATCAGGAACTTTGAGCAGTTTTAAAGGGAAATATATAGATGGTTGGAAAACTCCATCAACATTCTATACTCTTCTATATTACGATATATATTTATTTCCTTAAAAAAGAAACACATGTAATCAGGATCTCAAAAGTGAACAAGAGCTCTAACTGTTGGGTTCAGTACTTTTACCTTTATAATTTCTATCAGTTGCCCATGCTTCCTAAAAATACAACCTTGTCAATATTCTGAATATAAGCTATCAATTTCTTCACCTCATTCATAGTATAATTCAAGTTATTGATTGATGACAGTTTCTTTACATCACATCTATAGAAATCTTTTTTTGACAGTTATAACAATTCAGAATTTTGCCCATATTCTATAGTAGTAAATTTAGAAGTGGTGGCCATTTTATCATTCACAAGTTTTGTAATTCAAGATGTTTTATAATTCGGCTCAAGCTTGATGCATAACAAGTATTATGGAGTATACACTTTAAAGGTGGGTTCTAGTTCTTTTATGTAAGACAAAGGGTAGGTTTACTACTTGGTCTTTAAAAAGGGTTTCTTATTGTCTTTGTAATCACCCTTATGAAGGCAATATATGGTTTTAGTTGGTAATGGGACGACAATATATAAGTCATTACCAATATAAGCACTCAGTAAAGAGTTGAGATTTGCACAAACTTAAACCTTGACTCAAGTTATAAGGTAAGCTATTCGTCCCCTACTTAACCTAACATTTTGCAATGTGTGCCCTCACAAATAATAATAGTGATGGATGAATGCATTTCGTCGATATCCAATATACTATATATGACAAGATGTAAAGAGAATGCATGTTAAAGCTCTTAAACAAAGTAAATCATTCATAGATAAAAAAAAATTAACAAATATTAATCTTCATATAGTATAAACAAATAAAACAAAGGCTAGTCCAAGGGTTTCTGGTGGAGTCATCATTCTGTCGTACCTTTTACAAGAGTACGACATCGTAATGACACTTCTCGAGCGGGTTGAGAGGTCTATGGTTGGATAAGAAGTCACCACCTAGTATTATGATTACTAAAAACCCTAACTAATCTTAATAGATTCTAGGCAAGAAACTAGTTGCATAAAGAAAAGGTATTAGCCCTTAGTATGATTTACCTAAGGTAAATTGCATCATTTTTCTTTGTTTGTGGTTGCTATAATCTAATGATGTTTCTATTAGTGCATTTATGATAAGATCGCTATAATGAACGAACCCTGGTTTTCTAGGTCAAGAACTTGGTCTGAAAAATGTATAAAGAAAAATAGGTCATCTGCAACTTATGCACTACAAATGAACCAAAAATAGAAATCCAAAGTGATTTTCATTTTCTTCTCTTTTCTTTTTGGTATTTCGGATGGACATAGGTTGAAATATCTTCAATTATCATTAAGGTTTCTTTCAAGATAAACTTTAAATCTTTGGCTACTATGTCATTCTAAATAATATTTCAGATAAAACTACATGCAGTTTTTATTTTTATATTAGAAAAGAATGAGTTGTATTACTCTCAATAATATTTTGGATATTGACTCATACAAGTTTCTTTATCCTTATATTAAAAGTGAATAAATTATTATTCTTAATAATATTGTAGATATTAATCCCTTTATAGATTGTTTTATCCATGTATCAATAGTGAAGAATATATTTTCTAGTAAAAAATAATTTTTAAAAAAATGCTTAAATAATTTTTACGATTCTTGACCATATGAAAAAAAAAAATTATTTATTATGAATTTTTTTTAATATTTCTGATTATTTTTTAAGGCTTTGTTTGATAAAAACTTGATTTCTTTAAGATAAAACTATCAAAATAGACTTAAAAGCATGTTTGCCAAACAAACTCTTAAGTAAGAAATTCCTTTATAAAAAAGATTTAGGACCAAACAAGGTCTTACCCATCTGACTTGAATTTGACCCAATCGGGTTGACTTGAAATCATTGGTTCAACCATAAACCGAACAAAAAACCACTAGTTTGACCTAAAAAACAAACCGAAGCCAAAATCAGAACCTAAAACATATCAAACTTGCAAAAACATAAAAAGTTTAGTAAAAAACGGATTAAACCTTAGAAAAATTCAAGAACATAACATGCCTAATAAATATGAATCAAAATCCAGACTAGATATGAACAAAACAAAGACATAAGCATGTTGGAAATCAATTATTGAACCATAATCAAGCATCAAACATCAATGATTATCAACCAATAATCATGATTTGGTTAAAATTTGTTTCAGTGCAAAAACAAAATCCTATGATTAAAACTCAGAAAAAACAGTTATTGATGTAATTTAACCCTTGATTATTGATTAATCAAGTCTCACGAAGTTGTTGGTGCAAATAATTAGACCAAAACTGATCCAAATCATGAAGTTAAGACAATGTTTTTTCTAAAAACGCGAAGAATAAAAACCTAGAAAACTCAGTTATTTCCTATCCCAAAAAATGCATTCCAAGCCCCAGAATCAAGCCTTTTTGGTTCAAACAAACCATATTATCATTGTTACATATTATTGAAATAACATGAACAACAAACAACACTAAAGCATCACAATCATGCATAATATCTCAATTCCTAAAACTTCCAAATTAAAACATAAAACATATTCAACAATTTTGTGTTAAAATTTTATTTGATATGATATTTGTTTGCTTTGATAATTATGTGAGTATCTATGATGTCTTAATATTGGTATACTTATCACTAAATAGCTAAAATATAGATTAATCATTCTCTTAGCTTTCGTTAGCAAGTTGATCTTTGATTGAGAGTTCTTGCTACTTTGTTTGTTGGTATGTCTTGCTTGCTTTCACGAGGCTTTTCTTATTCTTTATGATTCGATATCTTAGATGTTTTACTATTACACTATTTTCATTCAAGTTTAGATTTTTATTTCAAATATTGGTTTTTATTTAATGTAATAAGTATTTTGAATTATAAATTGTTTTTTTTAAGAAATATTTGAAAGATTACGAAATGCTACTTGAATTTTATATGTATATTTGTTTTATGATATGTATGTTTTGAGGTTTAGCATAGGTGAGGTGTTCCTATGGCACGGTCCCGGGATTTGGGTCGTGACACCTTAGTTTTGAATTTCTTTAATCAAGTCCTTAATTGCCTATCAAACTTCAATATTTATACAATTAAAACCCTCTTTTGACCAAATTAACTTTTCAAAATTACAATTTAACCCCCAGACTTGAGACTTCAATTTCTTCTAATTAAAACCCAAATTGAACTCAAAAACTAATTTTTCTTACAATTAAACTCTCAATAAATTCAATTAAACCCTGAAAAATTCCAATTGAGTTCTTAAACATCAAATTTTTAAAGTTTTCTTGCCAAATTAAATTTCCTCTTATTAGCAAGGCCCTTATCAGTCAAAATTGGATTGTCAATTTGCCAGATTTGTCTAAAATTATCCTCAAACATCCTCATCATACAGCTTAGTTCAAAACTCTCACTCATGTTAATTTTTGTATAATGGCACTAAGATTGTCAATCCAAATTCTTCTCTATGTGTGTGATTTTTTTAGAATAGTAAAACAATAATTATATTGTAACAATAAATAATAATATAAGTGGTACAATGATTTTCCCTTCCCTTTTAGTTTTTAGTTTTTTTCCTTTATAAAACAAATACCATTGCTTAGCTTATATTTTAGTAGAAACATTCTATAATAAAACTTTAAATTAAAATATTTGTATGGTAAGTCTGTTGTTTCCTTCTACATCAATGGCATCCAAGCAAGCACTGACTTCTATAATTGTCCTATTCAGTCTCCTTCTATCTTTTGGTAAGGATTTATTAACTTCTCCTTGTTCTATTTTCTTTAATTGTATGTGTGCCAAAGGATTTCTAGCAATCAATTTTGTTTCAATATAGTCTCTTCGTTCATTGAACGAATAATAATCCAAAATATAATTATTTTTTCATTGTTTCAAAGAAAAATTACGAAGGGTCCGAATTGTTTCAAGAGCTTCAATATATATATATATATTTGTAGGTTTCAGCAATTCAGAGGAAGTCAGATGTGAAAATAATTCGAATATTAGCTGCTACTATGATGATCAATGCCCTGCTATATGCTCCACAGCTTTTGGAATTCATTTTGGGACGTGTAAACCAGATCCTTCTGCTAAAAAATATTGTTGCTGCACCACTGATCCATGATCATCACCAGATGCGGAGGACAGATCACCAACTCTGTTTTTCTCTCTTTCTATCTAGGAATTTCCTTCTTCATTTTTTTTTAAGTAATCATGGTTGTTCGGGTCAGTTTACACATACCTCGATTAATTCTCTAAAAACCTTGAAATTAATAACCATGTAAATTTTCAGTGATTCTGAGATTTGTGACGTTCGAACTGGTAATATATAAAAAGCAAATCTAAAATATGAGTAATTAAGTTATACTCTTCATAGTTAGAATTTATTATATTTTGTAATGGTAATGCTACTAATGTATAATTTATGGCATGTGAACAAGTTTCCTTTGGGGCCTACTTTAATTCACTAAGAGTCTATTTTTTTATTATGATTCTTATTTTTAAAGTAATTTTTTATTGAAATATATTAAAATATATTTTTTATTTTTAATATTAACATATCAGAATGTTATAAAAACATAAAAAAAAATATTTTGAAGTAAAATAAAAATTATTATTTTTCATAAACATTTTTAAAACATAAAAAAAAAAAAACAAACGATCTCTTGAATTAGAAGCGATGGGTTTGTTAATTCAAAAGTTAGCTGAGATGTGATTATAACTCATAGATCAACATCTTTCCATCTACTTCGATGCAGGATCGTTGAAGCTTTATTAGATTCCGGTGCTGAAGTTTCACAAAATGCTTGACTTCATTTTTAAACTCATCAACTCCTAGTTTCGAATTCCTAGAGAGCCTCTTCACTACTATTCTCATCCATCATTCAATGTTTCCTGTATAGAGTCCCTCGGTATCAGAAGCAAACCATGCATTTTCTCATGAAAGTTGTGAATCGTAGTTTGGCACTGCATACCGCATTACCACAACATCTGTTGAAACTTTGAAAGTTTAAAACCCTTCGTCAATTTTCGTTGTTTTATATTTGGTTCTGTAATAGGTTCAAAGGAACTAGTACCACAGAACTACAGAGGATCCAGGAGTTTGTATCATTAAATTACGTAGCCGTCAAGAAATTGCATGATTGTGTATAGATCAGTACCTTATAAACAGGTCCGAAACCTGTTATATTCCTGCGCACGTAATTGCTGTGACTAAAGAGGAAGCAAGGGATCTCTTCTTTCTTTTAAACTAAAATTGCTTTGACACATGAAAAATAACGAGCTTTTAACAAATTGTGGGAATGGTCAGAATTTCAGAGAGTTAGTAACGTAATGTCTTTCAGCTGCTGCTACTTTCGAATATATAAGATCCAGGCTAGGACAAGGAGCAGAATTCCCGCAGACAACACACGACTTACTAATGCATAGACAGACACTCTTCAGTGCATCTTGTCATAAGATGTTTTACGTAAACAGGATATATATATATGATGTTTAGAGTAAAGAAGAAAATTTTCTTCTGTTGCATTTTATTTCCCATCTCAGCTTTTACTTGTGTTGGTCTCTGAATGAATCATATGGACAGTTAATATACTTAATATATGACTTTACTGTAAGTAATTAGAGTCCTAGTATTAGAAAATGGTTTATCCATAGGTTAGGTTGTTCTGAAGCAGCCATCCTTGAATAAATCTCCAGCTCTTTTTCAACAGATACTCTGATATCAACTAGGTCCCCGAACCAGAGAAAGCAACCACTTCCTCCTTCCCTGATGTCCAGATTTGAATATGCTGTACAGCTGCAGTTCTTCAAGCACACATGTTCTGGCATTCCTCAAGAATATTCATGCTCTCGTTAAACCATAATGTGCTTGTCTGAGGCTGCCTCACACCAGAGAGCTTTCGAAACCCATCTCCAGGACAATTTAGTGGAGTTTTTCTAGCACAACCACTAGATCAATCTTTGACTTCTCAGCCACTTTTTCCTCTAGAGCCTTGATATTTTTGCTTTGCACCTGATCAACTGTTGATTAGCAACCTTTCTTCACCCTTGAAAAGTGGCTCTGATACCAATTGTTAAGGTTAATCCTTAACAACACAAAGCTTATAGAAAATTGAGACAGAGATAGAAGAAATTGTAGAGATGGAGTTTTGCAATTTACTGCAAAATGTTTGTTGATGGTTTCCTCATTTGCTGCTAAAGAAGCGGTCTTTGGGGCTGAAACGATCAAATCAAAATCAGCTCCAACAAGTTAGGAAGTCAGTTGTAAATAAAGATACTGTTGAACAGCTCTTTTTTGTTAATCAAGTCATTATTTTTCTTCTGTTTTTTAGGCCACCAGTTACCAAAATTCTTGTATAAAAGAGTGCTTCTGTCAATAAAACAGTACCGATTTGCAGTCCCATTACAACCCTTTATATTTGCTGGTTTTCTTTGTCTTTTGGAGTTTCTGTTCTGTCAAAATACAACAATGTTCTTCAACTTTTACTTGAATTCCAAGGTAACTATACAAGTTGGATTTATACAAGTACTTGGCCTTTCATGATTAACTAGCTGGTCGTTATTTAACTACTAACTATAACAACTAACTAACTGGCCAACCAACTAATGAATCACGTGCGCTTTAATTCCTCCACGTGCAAAAACTACAAAACATACTGCTGCCTTAGTCTGTTGTTTTTGCTTCTCTTCTAATTAACTTTCAAGCTTATCCTGCATCTTGCATCACCATATCCCCAAATATCATTTTCTGGACATTCCGGGCTGAAAAATCCTAACGTAAAGGTTGCATTAGCTGAAATAATGGTATCACCATCTGTGATGGACTGAGTTGTGTTTATGGTGTCAATGACTTTGACCGTTTCTTTTATCAGCTATAAAGAAGAGCTAAAGAGAATCAGAGAAATGTATTTCTTTGATATTCT